>Ga0129333_10000582_pt1 | contig 30514 bp, 24 predicted proteins | sample CPB6_08_DNA_FD_94474 | JGI IMG/M metagenome (GOLD analysis project Ga0129333, IMG submission 94474) | Freshwater to marine salinity gradient microbial communities from Chesapeake Bay, USA - CPBay_Sum_0.6_0.8_DNA | ecosystem: Environmental > Aquatic > Marine > Coastal | place: USA: Chesapeake... | reverse complement strand
ATTTAGTTGGCGATAAATCACAAATAGAAGTATGTGAAATTTTTTAATGTAGTCCAAGAAGTTTAATGAGATGGGTTGAAAAATATGAAAAAATTATTTATAAATAGCATATTTAAAAAGTCTGCGTTCTAAATGTCCAAAGGTGTAAATGTTAAAAGGTGTAAAACGATTTATTTGCTAATTGTGATTTCTTTCGCTATTTTTCTTATGATTTTATTTTCATTTTCATAATCATCATTACCTGAACCACCCAACGCTTCAATAATTAATTTATTATATTGATCTGAAAAGGGTGATGACGCTTTTATACAATCAGGGTGTTTTGCTTTAAATTCAGGCAATAATATTGAATTTTTTGTCGCTATTTTTTTAATTGCTTTTCTTAATTTTTGTTTATCTTCATTATCTTTTTCCCATTTATTATCGTGTTTTACATATATTACTTCTCTCTTTGAATCACTACAATGAACTGGACGTTTATGAATATCTAGTGCTTTTAAATTTTTTAAAATAATATTAGTTATACCTTCTACAAAACCTAATCTACCAACATTTTCAAGATCTGATAATTGAAGTTTGAGAGAATCCACAAAATCATTTATGTTCATAGCGTCTTTACAATGTTCATTTAAGAATACATTCAGATTAAATGTTTTATTATTTGAATTAATGTTGCTATTATTAATATGGGATGTATTTTTCTCACACATTTTCATAACAATCTTATTTTGTTCAATTAACATATCTTTTATTTCACTATTTTCTTTCATCAAAAAACGAATAATGTCATCTTTATCGAGAGAAAAATTATTAGTATTTTCAGATTCTATTATTTCTGCTTTGTTTTTTTCACATTTTTTTCTGTGATTGAATAGACTTTGCCTGTGTTTATATTCTTTGCCACATTCACACTTATTTGTTGGTGCGGAACTTTTTTGGTCAATTATGTCAGTCAAAATGTCAGTCAAAACGTCAGTATTTGTAAGTATTTTATGTTTATGGGTTAATAAATGTCTATCATATTGACTTTTACGTGACGTAAAATAGAGACAATCTTGACAACCGAACTTTTTGGAACTTTTGGAAGTATTTATAGTGTCTTCATAATTATTTGAATGGTCGTTTAGTTTATTAAACCATTCTTGCTCTTTAATTCTCGCTTCTGTAGCATCTTTACAATTATACTTGGCGATTTCAACTATATCCCAATTTTTCCAACCTCCATTACACCTTATTACATCATAAATTTTTAATGTATTATCTAAATTATTACAGGCTATTTTATGCGCATATTTTCTTTGGATAAAATTAGTAGTATAACCAACATATACATCTGTTATGGTCTCATTTTTACAAAAAATTTTATAAATAACAGTATTAGAATAATCTACGTCTTTTTTGGGCATCTTATTTTATATTATATTATAAGATTTTTTAAGTTTTTTATCTTAAAATATCTTATAAGGAAAATCTACTAAAAAAATTTATCGTCACAAAATGAAAATTATTTTTTTTGTATCGAGACCATAATTTTAAAATATGGTCACAATTCACGAAAATTGCAAGGGAATTGAGGCTCTTTTCATTTTTGGACATTTTTTTTGTCCATTTTTCAAAAGTTAAAAAAACTTTTACCAAAAATTAAAAAAATCGATACTTCATGTGAAGGGACCGAAAATCGCCCATTTTTTCAAAAATCACCAAAACTCCCTTCATTATGTAGTGTCCGGTCTTTAAGTAGGTTAAAAAATATATAAAATTTATTTTTCTGTATAATCGCATATTTTACAATATTTTATACGTTCACACCTATCTGGAAAAATATCTACGTAATCATAAATAAATTTATGAACACATAATTCCATTACTTTTTCATTACATTTTTGTTTTAAATCAATAAATTTTTCTTTTTTTTCTAGTAATAAGTCTTTATCGTAAATTGTATAAAATGATTCAAATATTTCTTTTTCTAATAAGGTATTTGTATTGTTTTCTATATTATTTAATTCATTTATTATGTTATCTATTTCGATAATTATATTTTCATATATTTTTCTACAATATAAAAAATATTTTAAACTCATTTTTTATATTATTATTCATAATATTTTTTAAATTATTTATACATATAATGTTCTCCATATTTCTGAACCATCTGTTTCCTTTTTAATTAATTTATCTATAATATTTTTTGTAACGACAAACGGGAATTCCACTTTTAATGACATTTCGCCTTCAAATAAATTTGTTCCTGGTTTCATTAATCTATATAAGTTGAGTTTGGTGTGAATAATTTCTAAGCAACGTTTCATATTTCTTACACCATCTTCTTTATTACAATGGTTTTCATTAATATAACTAATTACTTCTTCTGAAATAATAATTTGATTATCATTGAACTTAACTTGTTCTCTAATTTTTGGCATTAAATAATTATTAGCGATCGATATTTTTTCTTTTCCAGAATATCCTTTTGTTTTAATTCTATACATTCTATCTTTTAAGATTGGATTAACTTTGCTTTCATCATTATAACTAAATATAAATAGACATTTACTTAAATCAAAGTTAATTTCTGCGAAATATTTATCGTGAAATTGAGAATTTTGAGTTGTATCTGTTAAATGAGTTAATATGCCAGTAATTTCTTCTCCTCTTGGTGTTTCACTTATTTTATCTAACTCGTCAAAATAGATAACTGGATTCATACATTTGCTGTCAATTAATATTTGAACAATTTTACCCCATGTACTTCCTTCATATGTATAACCATGACCTTCAAGAAAACTACTGTCTGTAGCGCCTCCTAGAGCAATAAACGCAAATGGTCTATTTAAAATTTTACTAATTCCATCTTTGATTATTGATGTTTTCCCGGTTCCGGGAGGTCCATGTATCGCTATAGCAGTACCAATTGATTTAGGATTTGTTAAAAGTTGTCCAAGCATTTGCATTATTTGCATTTTAGCGTCGTTTAATCCATATACAGCGCTATCAAGTATTTTTTGAGCGTTTTCCATAAACTCATGACATTTATCGACACCATCTTCTATGCTAATGGGTAATTCTCGATAATTAGTAAATGGGATTTTCATAAATGTATCGACCCAATTTTTAATTTTATAAAATTCACCACTACCAGGTTCCATGTATCTTAATGAATTTATTTTTTTCATAGCAGCAGCTTTAAATTGTATAGGTATGTCAGATTCTAATAATGTCATTCTATAAGGTTTTTCAATTCTAGTTATTTTGTTGATTTCCCTCAATTCTTTTATTAATTTCTTTTGGTTTTCTGTTTCTAATTTTTCATAAAATGAGAAATCATTCATAGAATTTTTATCACTTAATAATTTTCTGAATATCCTACTATTTTTATCTTTTTGTTTTTTTTCTTTTTTGTCACTACGTTTTTGCTCTTTTTTAAAATCTTTTTCATAAACTTCTACACATTTTTCTATTGATTTATCATTAGGATTTTGTTCTAATAATTCTTTAAGTTGAGCAAGAATAATTTTTTTATCTTTTTTTGTTTTTTCAGTTTGTTCTTTTGCTTCCTTTTTAGTTTCATTTTCTTTAATTTCATTTTCTTTGGTATCCTTTTTAGATTGTTTTTCTTTAGTATCCTTGTTAGATTCTTTTTCTTTGGTGTTTTTTTTAGAATCTTTTTCTTTAATTTCTTTTTTAATATGTTTTGATGTTTTTTTTCTTTTTTGGAGTTTTTCATCTTGTTCTTCGTCATCATTTTCTTTTTCTGATTGACTTGAATCATCATCACTTGATACAGATACGTCTTCATCTTCAGTTTCATTACATTCATCTTCATAATCTTCATCATATTCATCATCATAGTCATCGTAATCATCATAATCATCTTCATCATCACCGAGACCACCAATTGTGAATATGATGTTGAATTTTTCAGTTTTTCCTTTTGGTAAAATATTTTTGTTATTTTCATAATCATCATCTTCTTCGTCATCTTCTTCATGTTCTTCATCTTCAGAATCTTCTGATCCAAGTGAAATACTATCATCATCTGACTCTTCTTTTGCTTTATTTTTTTTATTAGAATTTTTAGATTTTTTAGATACTTTTTCCTCTTCAGTTTCATCAGAATCGGTTTCCCAATTATCTTCTTGTTCAGATTCTGAAGATTCTACAATTTTTTTATTTTTTTTATTTGTTTTTCTTTTTGGTGACTCTTCTTCTTCTTCTTGATAATTTTTATCTTCAATAATTTTTTTTAGTTTTTCTCCAGATTTAATTTTTTTGTTAATATGTTTAGAAGGGAACATTTTTGCGAGAAATTTGCGATATTCTTGTACATCCATTTCATCTTCCCCAGAATCATTATCACTAATTGAACCATTATCACTATCAGAATTCTGATTACTCTTTTTTTTACGATTAAGTTCCGCTTTTTTATTAATTCTCTTAACTTGCTCTTTTTTAGATACTTTGTTAGAACTATCACGTGTCATTATTGTATTATATATCTTAGAGTTATTATTTTAAGTTGAAATCAATTTTATTTTAATTTAATTTAATAAAAATCCTTAAATTATAATGAGGTTTGAATAATTTGTAATTTATAATGATATAAGTATTTTAATTATGTGATTATAAATTAAAAATTAGTTAATAAAATATTGATATTTTAATTAAAAATAATTTTAAATAAAAAATTGATTAAATTAAAACAATATAAATCTATTGTATTATATTATAAGAGATGTCTAAGTTTACTAGTTCAAATATGTCAATTAATTCTTCAAAAGTAATTGGGATTCAATTTAGTATTTTGTCACCGGATGAAATAAGAAAAGGATCTGTTGTAGAAATAACTAGTAGGGATACTTATATAAATAATAAACCGGTAATAGCAGGTATATTTGATCCTAGGATGGGTGTTTTAGAACCAGGATTAATATGTCCGACAGATGGTTTAGATTATATGCAAACACCTGGATATCATGGACATATAGAATTGGCGCGTCCAGTATTTTATATTCAATACTTGAGTACAATTCAAAAAATAATGAGGTGTGTGTGTTTTAAATGTAGTAAACTGCTAGTTAGTAAAGACAAATATAAACAAGCGTTAAAATTACAAAGTGAAGCGAGATGGAAATATGTATTTTCCTTATGTAGTAAAGTAAAAAGATGTGGTGATGAAAGTGAAGATGGTTGCGGAACTTTACAACCGAATAAAATTAGAAAAGAAGGTTTGGCAACTATATTTGCTGAATGGAAAAGTGAAGGTGAAGAGTCAGAACCAATAATTATAAAAGTAACACCTGAGATGGTATTGAAAAATTTTAAAAGGATATCAGACGATGATGTTAATTTTATGGGGTTTAGTCCTTTATATTCCAGACCGGATTGGATGATATGTCAGGTAATGTTAGTTCCTCCACCGGCAGTGAGACCATCTGTAAAGCATGATGCTCAACAACGTTCGGAAGATGATTTGAGTCATATTTTAGTAAATATTATAAAAACTAATAAGACGCTTCAGGAAAAGATTCAAAATAATGCGCCACCTAAAGTAATTGATGATTGGTCAACTGTATTACAATATTATGTCGCTACTCAAGTGGACAATAAAATTCCGGGGGTAGCGTCGGTAGCTCAACGTTCAGGCAGACCATTAAAAGCAATTAAGGATAGATTAAATGGTAAAGGTGGTCGCATGAGAGGCAACTTAATGGCAAAACGTGTAGACTATAGTGCTCGTTCAGTTATTACAGCAGACCCTAATATTTCAATTAGAGAATTAGGGGTGCCGATGAAAGTTGCTAAGAATCTTACAAAACCTGTTGTAGTAAATGGAATAAATAAAGCGTTTTTAACAAAATTAGTTAGAAATGGACCTGATGTATGGCCTGGAGCAAAAATGTTAGAAAAGAGAAACGGCGAGTTGATAACATTGCGTTATTATTTGGATAGAAATTCTATCGTGTTAGAAGAAGGTGACATTGTTCATCGTCACATGATGGATGGAGACGCAATTTTATTCAACAGACAACCTACTCTTCATAGAATGAGTATGATGTGTCATATTGCTAGAATTATGAAACGTGCGGACACATTTCGTATGAATGTAGCCGACACAAAACCATACAATGCCGATCGAAAATTCGTGACAATGTAGATGTCACATGCCGTCGAGGTTGGCAACAGGAGGCATTAAAAACGTGTAACCTCCTAGTAAATAAATTAAATAATATTTGAGGCAAAATAACTTAAAAAATTAAATTGTAATAGTGTAATGACTACAAAACCTGAAAATGTCGCGTATTTAAAATGTTCTAAATGTTTTATTGAAAAACAGACAGAACACTTTTATAAACGTAGCAAAATTTGTTGCGATTGTAATAATGAGAAACGTCGTTTAAAATACAAGAATGACGAAGAGCATAGAAAAAAATTAATTAAAATCGCAGCAGAGTTTAAACATGAAAAAGTAATAGCAAGACAACAGTTAAGACAACTGGAACAAAATAAAATAGGCATTGACAATAAAAAATGTAGATATTGTAATGAAATCAAAAATAAAGAAAGATTTCGACACAATCGTTTAAAATGTAAAGATTGTGAAAGAGATGAACCTACTGAAAAGTTTAAAAGATATATTAGAACAAGAATTTACAATTGTTTGAGATATAAAAATAAAACCAAACATTCAATAGAGTACTTAGGTTGTTCTTCTGATGAGTATTTTAAATGGATATTTAATTATAATAATAATTATAATATAGACAATCATGGTAAAGAGTGGCATGTTGACCACGTTATACCGTTATCTAAATTTGATTTAAATATACAAGAAGAACAACTTATTGCTTTTAATTGGAGAAATACAATGCCGTTGTCTTGTGAAGAAAATTTAAAAAAAAATAACAAAATAATAATATTACAGGTTGAAGAACACTATAAAAAATTAGTAGACTATCATGTAGAAAACAATCTTGATTTGCCTCAAGTATATATTGATTTATTTGCAAAACACCTTGATGTTCGGGGAAGCCCTCTAGAGTCTAACTAGTCTAATAAACTAGCGAACCACTACCAAGTTTGTGTTGGAAACTCACAAATGGCCGAGATAGAACTCGGGTATGGTAATAATGTGGAGAATTGGGTAATCCGCAGTGTTACTTCCTAAGTCCGTTATGGTAGGATACGGAAGGCATTCAGAGACTGAACGGGTGTTGGTCGATAATGAAGAGCTAACCACTCTGAATCGGCTTAAGATACAGTCCTTCCCCTTTGGAAACTTAGGGGGTGCAAAATTTAAGCAGTAAATAAATTTAAAATGACTGCTTAAATGGTGCGAAAGTTCGATGGCGATGAGATGAATCTTCACATGCCGCAAGACCCCGAGTCTGAGGCAGAATTAAAAAATTTGGCAGCAGTGCCATATCAAATAGTAAGTCCAGCAAATAACGCTTCAATTATAGGTATATATCAAGACTCAATGTTAGGTTCGTATCAATTTACTCGTGAGAATGTTCGTTTTACTCCGAGAGAAGCGATGAATATATTGATGATGTTTAATGGTGTAAATGAAAATGAATTATTAGAAAATTTAAAGAAAGAAGGTGGAATAACAAATTTTGATATAATAAGTCAAATAATGCCTCCTCTATCAATGAGATATAAAACAAAAGCATTCAAAGATACAGATGACGTGTCAACATCAAACGCTGTAATAGAAATAAAAAATGGTAAATATATTCGCGGACAAATGGACAAAAGTGTAATGGGCGCTAGAACAAAAGGTCTATTACAACGCGTTTGTAATGATTTCGGTAATATGGCATCAGCGAAATTTATTGATGATTTACAAAATATTGTTACGGAATATATGAAATCGAGCGCATTTAGCGTAGGAATAAGTGATTTAATTTCAGACCAAAAAACAAATGATGAAATAGTACAAGTAATTACAAAAAAGAAAACTGACGTTAAGAATCTAATCGATCAAGTTCAAGTTGGAATATTTGAAAATAACACAGGAAAAACAAATGAAGAAGAATTTGAAACACAAGTAAATAGTATTCTAAATCAAGCAACATCTGAATCAGGAAAAATTGGTTTAAAAAATTTAAGTAAAGGTAATAGATTTGTTATAATGGTACAAGCCGGGTCAAAAGGTTCAGACCTAAATATTTCTCAAATGATTTCTTGTTTGGGACAACAAAACGTAGATGGAAAGCGTATACCTTATGGATTTGAAAATAGAACTTTACCCCATTTCACAAAATATGATGATTCACCTGGCGCTCGTGGATTTGTTGAAAGTTCTTATATTAACGGGTTATCTCCACAGGAATTATTCTTCCACGCTATGGGTGGTCGTGTAGGTTTAATTGATACTGCCGTAAAAACTTCTACAACCGGTTATATTCAAAGGAGATTAATTAAGGGTTTAGAAGATTTGATGGTCTCTTACGATATGACAATTAGAACTAATAAAAATAAAATAGTTCAGTTTTCATATGGAGATGACAGTATTGATACAACCAAAGTTGAAGACCAAAATATACCAATTGTATCTATGAGCACACAAGACATTTATGCACATTATTTAATTCCTGAGGAATCTGGTAAAATTAAAACATTAAATAATATATTCTTAAAAAATACTCTTACAAGACATAAAAAACAAAATCCTAAATTTATGGAAAAAACACAAGAATATATTGATATGATGCTTAAAAATAGAGAATTAATTATTAAAAATGTTTTTAAAAATAAAAGTGATTCAAATGTTAGTATTCCTGTAGCCTTTATGTATGTAATTAATAATATACAAGGACAATGTAACATTAATATATCTTCATTAGTTGACATTACTCCTCTCGAAGCGTTAGATATGATAGAAAAATGTTATGATAACTTAAATAAATTATATTACACTCCACCTACGAATTTATTTAAAACATTGTTTTACTATTATTTATCACCTAAAGATTTGTTGGTAGTTAAAAGATTCAATAAAGCATCGTTAACTTTATTATTAGAAACTATAACAATTGATTATAAGAGAGCAATCGTTACACCTGGTGAAATGGTTGGTATGATTGCTGGACAAAGTATTGGTGAGGTATCAACACAAATGACATTAAATACATTTCATTTTGCAGGAGTGTCTTCTAAATCTAATGTTACTCGTGGTGTCCCAAGAATTGAAGAGATTTTATCGTTATCAAGTGATATTAAAAATCCTTCTTTAAGTGTTTATCTTAAACCAGAAGATGAAAAAAGTAAAGAAAAAGCGCAAACCATTATGTATATGTTAGAACATACAAAATTAGAAGAATTGGTTAAATCTGTTGAAGTATGTTTTGACCCTGATGATCTTAACACTTTAATATCTGAAGATAAGGACACGATTGAGCAATTCAAGGCATTTGAAAATATGATTGCAGAATGTTCTGAGGTAAATTTAGAAAGTAATGAAAATGAAAAATCAAAATGGATTATTCGAATGGTAATGGACCCAGAAGTGATGCTTGAAAAAAATATCACAATGGATGATGTGAATTATACATTAAAAAATTGTTATGATACTCAAATATCTTGTATATATTCTGATTTTAACGCTGATAAGTTAGTTTTTAGAATAAGAATGAATGATGTATTAAAATCAGGTTCTGGAAGAGGAGGACAAAAGAAAGTTAAAGTGAATCCGTTAGATCAATCAGACCAAATTTATATATTAAAAAATTTCCAAGAACAATTATTACAAAATGTAGTCCTAAGAGGAATTAAAGGAATTAATAAAGTTATATTGAGAAAAATTGTTGATAATTTAGTTGAATATAATGGTGTCTATAAAAAACAAGATATATGGGTTCTTGATACTATTGGAACTAACTTATTGGATGTTTTAGGGGTTGATTTTATCGATAATACTAGAACTATTAGTAATGATATTATAGAAATATATAACGTTTTAGGAATTGAAGCTGCTAGACAAACTATTTATAATGAACTTGTAGAAGTCGTAGAGTTTGATGGAACGTATATAAATTATCATAATTACAGTGTATTAGTAGATAGAATGACATTTAGTCATAAATTAATTTCAATATTTAGACATGGCATTAACAATGATAACATTGGACCAATTGCTAAAGCGTCATTTGAAGAGACACCTGAAATGTTTTTAAAAGCAGCGAGACACGCTGAACTAGATACAATGAGAGGTATATCAGCAAATGTTATGTGTGGTCAAGAAGGATTCTTTGGAACTGCTGCTTTCCAAGTAGTTCTTAATATATCAGAATTACAAAAGTTAGAAGAAGTTAGTGAGTATAAACCATTGAATGTTGAAGAAGAAATCGAAAAGTTCTTTGGCGCCGTACAAAATCCAGATGATCCTTGTGGTGTTAACAAAATAACTATTAATAACAATGTCGTAACAATTAAAAGTCAAGATATGGGCGGCGATGATGACGATTATAATTTAGGATTTTAAACCAATAAAAATATTCTTCTAGAAATATATTATATATTTAATATTATAAATAATATATTATAATTAACTTCTTTTTGTATAATGATTTTTTTTATATTTTTTTATGGATTTCTTTTTACGTAAAGTTTTGTTTTTATTATTTTTTTTTGTTTTAAGGTTTTTATTTTTATTATATTTTTTTGTTTTAAGTTTTTTATTTGTAAGAATTTTTCGTTTTCCTCCTCTGCCTCGATTAGAAATATTAAGTGACGAAAAAGAAGATGACAAATCATCTAATTCATCAGGTTGATTAATGGAACTTATTTGTTGAGGTTTTACTTGAGGTTCTATCTGGAGCAATACATTTTCTTTTTTAAACAAATAACCAAATGGTGTTTTTATTAAAGTATAAATAAATACAAATCCACCATAGACAATAGTTAAAACTTTTTTTCCACCATATGTAAATGTTCTTATTAATCCTGCGGTATATCCAAAATAAATAAAAAACATAAATAATGGTAAACTCAAACAAATCCAACCACTCGGATTTGTTAATAATTTCCATAAAATACTGTTAAACAATTGTAAACTAGAATCTATTAATCCTTTTGGAATTTCACCTAAAGCATTAGATAATTCTTTTGTTAGTTGACCTAATGACGTTCCTGTTAATTCTATACCACTTTTACCAAGTTTTACCCAACTTTTAATATATGTTTCTGTAGCGGTCCATGAACTAGCCATATTTATAGCGTATCTCTCTGCCGAACGTTGATTAATTATATTGGTTGCGTTTGTCTGTAAATCTAAATAATTTTGTTCTAAGACTTTAAGTTCTATTGTTTCTTTAGTTGCTTTGAGTTTTTCAGTTATTTGTTCTTTTTCTTTAGTTCTTTGTTCGGTTTCTTTTGGGTACATTTCACCTAATTTAATTATAAGGTCGTTTAATTTATTTAATTGTTCATCAAAATAAACTTTTATGTCATTTATCGAATTAGGTGAAGGTTGCATTTGTATATCAACAATATGAGTCTCTAACGCATCATTAACGATGTATGATATTTCATCTGTTATTTCACTTAAAATATTAAGACGTTGTTCTATACTTTTAAGCAACAAACATTCTACATTTTTACTCGGGTCTTTTTCACAATTCTCAATAGCCAATTTTAAATTCTCTCTTAATGTAATAATAAAATTTATTATAGAGTTGTAATCTATTTTACCACCAATAACATTTATTATATTACTATTATCATCATAAGTTAATTGTAAATTATAACCATATAAGCAATAATACCTAGAAAATTTATACATATAATATTCGTTAACCACTTTTTGTTCTGGTGTTAATTGAGCAGTAATTTCTTTATCATCGGTTGATATTTGAGTTTTTATTTCTTTTATTCTCTCAGTTGATGAAAAACTATTCCAAATCGATTCGCCTGCTTGAGTCAAGTATAGAGCACCTGAAATTATATCTCCAGTTGCGAAAGATGTTACCGCAGCAACGGTACTAGCGCCAACCTTTTTTTGAGATTCATTTTGTTCTTTTATTAATTCTTTCGCCTCATTTATTTTTTGTTTTGTATTTTCCACATTATCTAAGTATTTCCATTTAGCGAAAATATCATGTTCAAATGAACCTTTCATTAATTTAATACAATTTTTTTGAATATTAATTGTTTGATTCCTGGATTGTCTATTAAAATTTTCAATAATATCTAAAATAAATTGTTTACCATCTTGTGGAGGAATTATTAATTGTAATAAACTACCTATTAAATTATCATATTTATTTTTAATGTCTTTATCATAAATTGATATAGTTTTTGAAACATCAACTATAGTTTTAATATTTTCAAGTGATTTAAATATATTTCTAAATTCATTATCATCTTTATTTACTATAGTTCCTACATTTTGAGGACTATAATTATCTTTTTTTGTTACTAAATCTAAGTTATTATATAATTCATTATATGTACTTATTGATGGGGTACATAATAGTAAGATTAACAAAAAATTTATAAACAACTTAATCGTATCAATTCTATTACCACCTTTTTGTTCATTCAATTTAAAAAGTTGAGTTGTTTCCATAAATTTTTTTATATCTTCTATATTTGTTTCTTCTGGTATACTGTCTATTAAATTATATAACATTTCATTTGAAATAGAAGAAATCGTATAAGTTTGAGAACAATAAATTTGAATTAATTTTTGAATATTTAATAAGTCTATATTTAACTTTTGAATATTTGTAGCTTGTTCTAAGTTAATACCAAATTCTTCATACACTTTTTTTGGTTCATTATTTGAAATTGGCGCAAAATAATCTATCATAGGAATGAGAGAAGTTTTGGTTAAAATAAATAATAATATCTCTCTAGAATTTATTGAAGTATTAAAATAATTCCAAGTAATGTCTAATCTTGTGTCATTTAAAACATTAACACTAGACAAGTTTTGTGTAATTTCTTTTATATTATTATGGTTCATTATATATAAATAATAATATATTAAATATTATTTAATTCTTAATATATGAAAAGTTTTAAATTAATTGTTGATAAGGTAATAAAACCCAAAATAGATTTAATTTATTTGACAAAAAAATCTATTGAAGATTCACTCACTGATAAAGTTATTTTTGAAGTTAAATTATTATTTAACGAATTCAATTATAATAAATACAGCGCTAAATACAAATTTAATTTTTTTAAAAAATCTCTAGAAAACTTTTTAATTACTAATTCAAACCAAAATATATTTATTTATTATTTTTATAAAATACAAAGAATTTACAATATATTTAATAGATTTGCTCTTAACTATAAAATTAAAAAATCTAAATTAGTAGTCAATACTGATATGTGTTTAAATGAATTAAAAATACGCGATAATAATGTTATATGTATTTATCATAATAAAGCAAAATATTTATTTAATATTAATGACTTAATAAAAATTATAAATTCATGTTTGACAAATTCTTTTATGTTTTTTTCTGAACCTGTAGACATTAAAAATCCTTATAATAATTTACCATTTGGTAAGTCTATATTATACAAAATTTACTTTTACATTAAATTTAAAAATAATTATCATGAAATTTTCACAAAGTTTTTTAACGTTGAATTTGACCTTATCGAATTTAAAAATAAAAACGAATATTTGTTAAGAGAATATACTATAACAAATTATGTTCAAAACTCTGCATCTAATGTTTTGACTCTAGAAATAAAAAATATGATGGCAGAATTTAACTCTAAAAAACTGACTAAAGATAAAATTTTAATTGATAAAGATTTTCCAGAACAAAGATTGATTAAAATATTTCGACCATATTTATTTTTATACGTAAAATCTTATTATTCTTATTTGACAAAAGAGAGAAAACAAAATATCGTTAAGTTAAATATTTGTCTTGAAACTTTTAAAAATTTTAATCCTCAGTTCGGGAGAAAAAAATATAAAATAATTACTAAAATATGTAATAATTTTACTAGAAAAATATGCGGTAAAATAATCGAATTTGATGAACGCCATATTAAATTTAATGAAGCAAATAATTTAGCTGAGAATCTAATGAGAAATACTAATAACTTTAATGGTATATTAAATAACATTTTACATGTTGAAAATCCTAGATTTATATTTGAAGAAAGTGAAAATGAGGAACAAGGACTAGATGAGGAACAAGGATTAGATGAGGAACAAGGATTAGATGAGGAACAAGGACTAGATGAGGAACAAGGACTAGATGAGGAACAAGGACTACATGAGGAACATGATGATATAACAATTAATGAATAAAAAACTTTTATGTTTATTTTGTTATTTACGATCTGAATTATTTAAGATAGCGAGTTTAGATTTTATTTTTTTTTTGTATTTTTATTTCCGTTCACTTTATTTTTTTTGGTTTTACCATTGTTTTTATTTTTTTTTGTAGTTTTGTTTTTATTGTTAGTTAAAATTGGAATAACATCATCTCGTTTTTCTTCTTCTGTATTATCACTTAAAAGTACCGTGTTATCGTCTCGTTTTTCTTCTTCTGTATTATCACTTAAAAGTAATGTGTTATCGTCTCGTTTTTCTTCTTCTGTATTATCACTTAAAAGTACCGTGTTATCGTCTCTTTTTATTTCTGTTGTATTTAATGGTTTTTTTACTCGATAATTTGTTGTTGATTGAATAGTATATTCGTCTAAATATTGTTCAATTGTTATTTTTCTCTCTATTGCTTTAACTATTCTATTTACGCATTCTTCATTATTTAAGTTGTTAAGTGAAATAAAAACATCTTTCGTATGAGATTGTATTAATCTATACATAGGAACTATTTCATCTCTTAAACCTGGAATATATAAAAATACAAATTTATCATTTTCATTTCCATAACATACAAATTCATGATATTGATGTTCTTTATTATTTTTTTTAGATAGTAACAAAAATTTTTCACTAATAAATATACTTGGTATTTTATATTTTTCAATTAACAACCATAAATCAAATGGCGTTAAAAAAAAGATATCTGTATTTATAAATAATTCAAAACTTAATTTACCACTTTTTAATTGATCACCTAACACTCTTTTACCTTCGCGAATAATGATATTAATAATCTTATCCCTATATTTATTAGTTTCATTTGACTTATTTAAATAAAATTCATATTGATTAAAAAGTTCTTGTTTAATATCATTAACATTTAATTTTTTATTGGTAGTTTTTTTTATAAAATCAATTACAAAATTAAAAGTGCAATAATTAGTTCTACTATATACTATTTCTGTATAATTATTTGGAAAACATTTTCGCCATAATCCAGATGTTATTGAATTTTCTTTAGTTTCACAGATATCAGTATTTTTTCTTCCAATTATGTGATCGAGAGAAAGAACTACATTATCATATTGTTGCGTTTCGATAGGTTCAACTTCATCATAAGAATTACTTTTAACATATTTATTAGTTACGGATGGAATTAAATTTTCAAAATAGTCTTGTGTTAATAATGTTTCTATAAGTATAATTTCATTATCTTTTAAATTATATTCTATATTACCGAATGATAGATATACTTGAGGTTGTAACATAAACCCTCTGATTCTATTATATCTTATTAATTCATCAGCAACTCTTTTGTAATAAATGGGTTCATTTTCTTTACCTGTCATAAGATTGTATTTAGGTAATTTTAAAATACAATTATCATCTTTAACTATACATAAATTACTTTCTGAACAATTTTTCTTGTCTTTAATAATACATGTAGTAACTTCATTTATCAAATTATGATAATTTTTATCGCCATCGAATGTTATATTATTTTTTACAAGTTCATGAAGTAGTCTATCTATGTTTGTTAATTTTTCGGAGTAAATAACATATTCTTTTGACATTTCTAATTCTATTTTTTCTCTAATTTTTACGTTATCATAATCATTTATTAAAATTCTAATTGTATTTCTAAAAACATTATAAAAATTTGTCTCCATTTTAATTTTTTTAACATATTTAATGCGTTCATTATCTACGCCATTTTGTGTAGACATTTCTATTTCAGTTTGTATCATGGGTTCATTCTTAAAATTTTTATTGTTATCTGTTTCTGGTATTTTTACAATATAATTATCATTATCAAAAGAAGGAAGATAAAGTTTATTTTTTTTATTCGTAATGGGATTAAATTCTTCTATATCTGTTTCAAATATAGGTCTTGAAATTTGTATAAATTGATTTGTTTCCGTTAATATTCCAATAACTATACCATCTTCTACCACTTTATATACAGGTTGACACGGTATTGGCATAGTATTTCGTTTTTTACTTTTTGTGTATAATCTATTTAAAAATTTAACTGTGTTTTCATAAGTATTCCATATACTTAAATCATTCATAAATACAACTTCTAAATCTTTAGATAAATTAGATAAATCAATAGATGATGGATAACAAGGAACAAACCCTATTTTTCCTGTCGTTATTGTATCATCAAGATCTTTAACAACAATACCAATTACTTTATTGTTAAAGTTCATCACATATTTTATTATATCATACCTTTTTTTTATATATTGATTCTTTTGTTGTTTATCTTTTTGTTTATAATTTTCTAGTAATTCAACTAAATCATGTAACAACCATGGTCTTTTAAATTTTTTATAAGTATTAGGCATACTAGGTAAAGGTTTACATTTGTCATTGTAAGAAGGTTTTATTATTTCTTTAAATACTGCTTTAATATTTGCTGGTAAATTTTTATTGTAAGTTTCGTCAAATAGCACTTTTACTAATGGTCCTTTATTCTTGCGTTTTGTGTATAAACAAATTGGTTCATAGAATCCATCTCTTCTCATAATTATAGTAGTAGGTTTATGCGCGTTATAAAATTCATTTGAATAATGATTTGTTGGACATAATATTTGAACATTATTGGTTATGTCATCATCTGGAAGATCTAAAATTACTAAATTAAGACCTCTTTCGAATAATTTTGTGTTAGGAATTGAAACGATATCCCATAAATAAGTATGATCAATTATTGCGTCATTATCACTTAAATAATTTTTAAAATTTTCAAATGATGATATTACTTTATTATAATATATTTTATCTTCAGGTTTATTCATATCTAGTTTATTAAATAATTTTATATCACCACTCTCATAATTTTTTGTATCAACCTTTTTATCTTTATCATAAAAGTCATTTACTAAATTTCCATTTTGATATCTAATGTAGTTATCTATAGTTAAAGAATTTTTGATTAATTCTCTCATATCTTTAATACTTAATATTGGTTTTTTTTTAGATAAACAAAATATATCTGATATAGAGGCGATAAAAGATTGCTTTTTCGAAAATTGAACACCGTGACGGAGCAGACAAGGTTCATTTTTCTCAACACTAATTTTTTTACAATCTTCATTTGGACTATGTAACATAGTCTGTATTTGTGGAGGTAAAAATCCCCATCTTCCTGGTTCAAGAGGAAATTTTTCAGGTCCTTTAATATATTTATCTTCTTCTTTAGCTTCTCCTTCTATTTCTTCAACTCTTTCCTCTGCCACTTCTTTATCATCTTTTTTATCATCAATCTTTTTTTCTAAACACTTAGTATTTGCTTTTATTCTACCTTGTGTATTATAATTATTAAAACAACAAGGTAAACAATAACCATCAGGATGTTTATCCGGAATTAAACCAGGATATCTCTTTGATTTTTTTTTACCTTTGTCTTCTTCATAAAACTCATAAATATAATATCCAGGTTTTACTTTTTTCTCTCCTTTTGGCAATACTTTACCGCACGTTGGATGTTGTAATTCTTTTTTTCCATCTTTCCCTTTAACCTCTTTTAAGTCTTCTGGTCTAATTATAGTGTCATTTTTTAAACACCAGTAACGAGGACAAATATAATTATATTTATTTTTTGGGTCAGAACCATATTTAATAACATCTTCTTTACGTAAAAACCCAGGATATTCTTTATTAATATTATTTAGTTGTACATCAGTAAGAATTACAGGTTGTCTTCTTGAATTAGAAGGACATGTTCTTGGATAAGAATTATATTGAGGTGTATCTTCTTTTATTATCAAAATAGGTTCTTTCTTTTCAATTAGATTTTGAAAATAATAGGGTTTGTTTAATTTCATACCATCTATATTTTTAAATTTTTTTTCTTCTACTTTTACTTCTTCTTCATCTTCTGTTTCATTACTGAGGACAATTGGTCCTTGTTGTTGTTTATTTTCACTTTTTTTTTCTTCTTCTTCTTCTTCTTCTTCTTCATCTTCTGTTTCATTACTGAGGACAATTGGTGTTTGTTGTTGTTCATTTTCACTATATTCATTACTTTCAACCGATTCCTCACTTGAATCAGAATTTTTAGATTTTGATTTACCACCTTGATAATCTTCATCTTCTTCATCTTCTTCATCATAAAATAAACTTAAAGCACCTTGAGGTTTATTCATGTCAAGCAATTTATAACTAGTATATTGAATTTCTTCATCGTCTGATTCTAATGACGGAACTTCAGTTTTATTTAACGGTAATTCTACTGAAGATATAATATCTTCTATTTCACTTTCTTCTCTCTCGCCTATTGAACAAATATTGTTAATTTGTTGAGAACTATAACTTGTCGAATCGATATTTTGGGTTAAGCGAATCATAGTATCTAGATATATTGGCAACGTATAGCAATAGTTAATATTGTTTATATTAGTTGTTGTGATAGTAATAATTCCTAATTCTTTATTACTGGTAATTATTGTTTTAAATCCAGGATTATCTTTAATTTTAATATCAGATTTATGGGCACCTCTCTCAATTTCGAGTTCATTAGCGACCTTAGTAACAATTTCAATCGCCTGTTGACGATTTAAATCTTCTGGAAAATTTTCGATTAAAGCGTCAATTAATTGTTCACCTCTCAAACCTTGTTCCGATTTTTCTAAAATGAACGCTTCTTGACTATTAAGTTTACTAAAATTAGATACTCTTTTAAACCTTAATTGAATGTCTTTGTCTTTAAATCTATTTGTTTCATTAATAAATACACTCGAAATACAACCTTTATACTTATCAATATCAAAAAAACTTTTAATTTCTATTTTTGTTTCGTATGTCAATTGTTTTATTTCTATATTTTCATCATCTAAACTATCAAATTTATTTAACTTATAACCACTTTGCTCAAGTACATTCCTAATTTCATCAATAATAGGATTTATAGTTTGTCTAAAAATATCATCTATATTATCAAGACTAATAGGATTAATAAATTCAGAACTAATTGTTATGTATCCATTTTCTGTAAATTCACAAATAAAAAAATAACTAATATTATTAATAGTTTTTTCAATATATACAGCTACTGATTTTGTGCGTGCAATAGTTTTAACTAATTTAAAAATTGTCGCTTTTTTTAGGTAAGGAATTTTTCTACCGTTTGTAGCGATTTTATCTGTAAACATTCTATAAATATTTTCTTGTCTAGAAGACGGATTATATTTGATTAATGGATTTTCTTGTGTAGCGTGTACAATTTTAAAAATAATTTCAAGTGGTAATTTAATTTCGAATTCTGGTAGCATTACAGCTTTAATGTACTTAATTCCTGTTCCACCTTGAATATAATTTAATTCTGTTTTTTTTAATTTATAAACATCATAAAACATGTCTATTGTTTGAAAAAATTGTAACGTTTTTTCATTTAGTATTTTTTTATTGCTTTCAATTAGTTGTTCTTTTTTCTCTCTAATGTCCTCTAATGAAGTTATTTGTTTGTTGAATAAAAATGGAAAATAAATTTTAATAGTAGTTTCTTGAGATATATCTTTATTTTCTACATATTTTAAAACATCTTCTGCCAAACACAAAAAAATGGTGTCATTTTCTATTTCTCCAGTATTTAATAATAAATGACTATTAAGTGTAGTTAAAGATTTTCTAGCGTATTTTTCAAAAAATAAATCATAATCTTGAACATCATATGGATTACATACAAATGGATATTCATTTTCTACAATAAAAAATTTTTGTCCAAGAACTTTATTGACTATGTATTTTTTATCATTAAATTTCATTTCATAAATATCGTCAAATGTATATGTTTCTTTTTGTGGAGGTTCATCAATAGGTTCTCCGTTTTCATCCATTTTAACATTTGACAAAAATTGTTCTAACCTAATTTTAGTTAGTTCAAGTTTTTTGTTTTGAGTTAAAGATTGATATATTGAAATGGAGTTTAATCTTTCCTTTTTTTGACAATATAAATATAGCTCATCTACAGAAATGTCCTGTTTTAGTTCATTAAGTATTTTAACTTTAATTGAACTAATAGTATCATCATAGTGAATAACTTGCTCTGAAATTGATACTTCTATTTTTTTATTTTTTCGCAAGTTGTTTTCATCTTTTGTTAGTAAATCATTATATATATTTTCATCATCATTTTTGGAATACTTACCATAAAATATTATGATTTTTTTAGTAATACCGTTAGACAAAATATTTATTTTATATTTTTTATTTGAAAATTTAGAAATATCATTTTTTATTTCTATTGAATTAATTGAATTCGACATATATATAAAGTTAGTATTATTTTTAATTTAATTATTATAAAAACTATTAATTTTATAATAATTATACTAAATCATAATAAGGATTGTCATTTATTGTCATACCGCAATATTGAGTTGGGTTTTTTTTGTAATCAACTGGATTATATATTCCGGCTTCTTTTGCATTTTGTAATAAAAATTTAAAATTTTCCCAAAATTCTTGATTATGACCAACTGATACAGTCATTATATGCGATAATTCATGTAAAGCAACAAATGTTAATGTATTTAAATCGATTAATTTATTGCCTTCTTTAGTGGTATTTAAACAAAACGCTAGTTTTTCACCTTTGTTTTCACTATAAGCCGTCAGTTCACTAGTAGGTAATGTTTCACTAATTTTTTGAGGATTAAATCCTTCTGTTAATCTAATGGTTCTCGGATCTTCAGGATGTTTCGTTTTCATGTAAGAAACCATATCTTTCATTCTTTGAGTTACTTTGGCTAAAAGATTAGCTGCTAATTCTAATTTCTCTCTTTCTCTAACACAATATCTATTACCATCTTCTGACGCAATAATACATTTAAGATTAAACGCATCTGATTGGTAATATATTATTATACAAAAGAATAGTATAAATGTTATAAATATGTAAAAAAATATTCCATGTTTCTCCATATATTATTATTATATAAAAAGTAAATTAATGTTAGTTTTTATATGGTAAACATTTTTCTATTAGAATGATTATGTAAAATTATATGTATAAACCATTTAAATATAACCAATCATGTCAGTATAATTATGTCAAGATCATTTGCTTATACATTATCCTTATTAACACGTTATGAACCAATTTACGGTATATTTGTTCCATTCATTTTAATATCACATGGCACTTACGCTTATTCAACCGAAAAAGAAGACAAAATAAATATAGTAAAAAAATATAAAATAACTAGACACGGATTTACTGAATTAATGATTATAGATAATAAAGGGAGACATTTCAATATTAATAATAGTTTTTGGTATAATAAATGGGACTCTATAGAAGATTGGAATAATATGAAAGAAAATGAACAAATTATTATTAAATATTACGGATGGAGAATCCCTTTGTTGGGATTATTTCCTAATGTTTTCAAAAGTTATCTTTCGGCGTAATGTAAAAATACACAATAAAATAAATTTTTTTACGATATAACTTTTAATGTAGCGCCACTTTTAATTCTATATCTTGTGTTTTGGTCTTCAATTACAATACAACCTTCTGAAGGATTGCCGGAACAACCTCCACCATGAATTAAAAATCCAGAACGACCGCACATATTATTTGTTGACGACGGATATAACTCATAACAATAAGGCATACCTTTATATGTGAACATATTTCCTAATGTGTAGATTCCTTGGGGCAATGGTCCTACTGATACTTGGCATTGACAAGATGGGTTGTTGCGACAAGAACCTGATTGACCTGAACAACAACCATATGTATCAATATATGTTCCGTCATATGCAGTTCCGTAAAAATGATGTCCCGATTGCGAATAAGTGTAAGGACCGCCAGTAGTTACACCTACAAGATCTTTTGTATCAGTTGGTTTTCTTAACTGATGTGTTTCATTAAACATATTGTCACAAAAAGTTGTAGAGAGAAAAGAAATAATAAAAAAACTATAAAATTTCATTATTTATATATTAGAAATATTTTCTTAAATTGTTTTATTATTTAAATTAAAATTGAAAATAATTATAAATGCTATATATTATGTTATATTAATTCAATATGGATAACCAAAGTTATATTTACAGAAAATTAAAAGTTGTTGATTTAAAACCAAACAAATATTATACTTTTTATAAAAATGACAATACAAAATTTTACGCCCAATTTGTAAATTCTACAATCTCTACACTAATTGTTAAAAATTATAAAAGTGATAATGGATGTGATTCAGTAGCTATAAGAACACTTCCAGTAAGTTGGATTAAATATGTAGAGAGTGAAGAATTTAAAATTAAATTAAATAATTTTATGAATTAGATTTTATTTTTGTTGTAAAATTTTGTTAATAAAATTGAAATAAAATTATTTATTGTAGAATATTCAATAATCCCGTAAGGAAATGGCGAAATTTGATAGTCATCCTAAGTCTAAGTTTTGGTCAGATAGAAATTTGATAAAGGCGAATGAGGTAGCGTTAAATTCACATAAGAAATTCTGGTTTGATTGTGAATGCGGACATCAGTTCGACATTCAATTAAATAATGTTAATGTAGGTAGATGGTGTTCTTATTGTGCTAATAAAAAATTGTGCAGTAAAGATAAAAATTGTAAAGTATGTTTTGATAAATGTTTTGCTTCTGTTGAATATTCTAAAAATTGGTCTGATAAAAATGAAGATTTGCCAGAAGAAGTATTTAAAAATTCACATAAAGAGTATTTATTTGATTGTCCTGAGTGTAATCATATATTTGAACAACCATTAAGTCATATAACAAGAGGAAATAGTTGTAATTATTGTGCTAATCGCATAATGTGTAATCCAGATAAAAATTGTCTTGGTTGTATTAACAAATCATTTGCTTCAATAGAGAGAAGTTCTTGTTGGTCAGTTAAAAATAAAAAGAAACCAATTGAAGTATTTAAAAGTTCTGCTGAAATATTTCTATTTATTTGTGATAAATGTGGTAATGAATTTAAAAGTAAATTGTGTCACATTACAGATGGTTCTTGGTGTCCTAAGTGTAGATACAAAACAGAAGATAAATTAAATAAAATATTGAGTGAAAAATATCCATCATTAAAGTGCCAATATAAAGTTGATTGGTGTAAAGATAAAAAATACCTACCCTTTGATTTTACGATTGAAGAGAGAAAAATAATAATAGAATTAGATGGGTGTTGTCATTTTAAACAGTTGCTAAATGGAAATCGCCAGAACATAACAAAAAGCGGGATTTATATAAAATGAAATGCGCGAATGAAAATGGATTTTCTATAATTAGAATATTACAAGAAGATGTATTTACACCCTTGAAGATTTAAAATGGCACGAATTTAATAAACTAAAATTATATAAAACTATAGAACCAGATGCCAACATTGTTAAACCATTTATTATAAATAATTCATTCGGTATTTTTTTATCTTCCAAAAGTGCCCTATTTGTTAATGTCAATGATGTAGCAAATAAAAAAACTGATCCGTATAAACAAGATGATAAAATAATATGATTATCCATTGTATTCATATATAATAATGTATTTAAATAGTTTTGTCCCATTTTAAATCTTCAAGGGTGTAAAGATAAATATGATTGGTTAACAGAATTATGTGAAAATATTGATAAAATTACAAATGAAAATAGAGTTCAAAATATTTATATGTGTAAAAATAATGAATATAAAGATTTTGATATTAGTTAGTTGACACTGATGAGACCATAAATTTTATTTTTTATAAAAAATTATTGAGAACCACTGCCAATTTCAAGAGGAACCCTTTGAAAATCCGGGTCAATTGTTGATAAATTCCAGGGCCCTACATTTAATTGAGGGTTAGGAGGTTCGCTTCGAATTTGTAGGTTAGCGTTTCTTAAACTTTGACCGACGGTATCAATGCCGATGTGATATCCGGCTTTCAACAAATTAATGTTAGCGAGTTCGCCTTTACCGGAAGGGTTTAATTGAGCCCATTGAGAGTTTGCGTCTTTGGGTAAAAGTTCAGCCGGATTCTGAATATTTGGTTTAGAACAGGACGCAGGAATGCCGGGCATAGAAGTTTGTACACCATTAGCGGAGGCAAATACTTCGTTTCCATTAGGGTCAGATGGTCTAACACCGGCAGACATTTGTGAATTAGTATTTTTGTATTGAGTTTGCATTTGAGTATTAGATTCCGAACCAGGAGTTCCCTTGGCTCCTAAATATCCGGCAAACATAGCAACCCCATAGGCAACAATTAATAAAACTATAATAGCTCCAATTCCATAGTCATTCCATAGTTTCTTTAAAGAGACACTCATTATATAAAATTAATGATAAAATAATTTTTAGAATACATATTAATAATTCTAAACATTTGATAAAATACTTTTATTATTTTTTACAATCCTTCTAATTCACTTTCTGAAACATCGTCTATTTCGGCGTCAATATCACTATCGCTATCATTAATATTTTCTTCAATCATATAAGTTTTCTTAATATTCTTCGCTTCTAAATAGGCAATAAGTGCGTTCTTTTTTGCGATTTTCGCTTTTTTCCTAGCTTCTTTATATAATTCAAAATAAACTTGATTTGGTTTTTTAAGTTGTATTGTTTCTAAACTATCTAATTTTAAATCTAAATTATTTAATTCTTTGAGTTCATCTTGGTTTTCCTCAAAATCTTCCTTTAATTCCTCAAAATCTAAAATTATATTATCATCTTTTTTATTGTTTTCTAAAAGTGTTTGACTTTCATTTATAATGTCTATCGGTTCAAGATTTTCTAAAGTTTCATGAATATTATCTAAATTATTGTTTCCATCATTATCTATATTTAATTTATTGTCATCATCATAATCATTATCATTATTATCATTATCATTATTATTTTTATCATTATTATTTCTATCGTTGTCTATATTTTCTTCTAAAATATCATTTCTCTCTAATTCATCCAACACCTGAAGTGTCTCATTTATATCTTTTCTTTTTTTAGGTTTAATTAAACAATTATCAAATAAGGGTTCATTATCTAAAACCATAACTTGTTTAATTTCAATTTCAATTTGAAAATTTCTTGATGTAAATTTAATGCCTTGTATTTCGAGAATTGAAATTACTTCGGTATCATTTTTAATATCATCAATATTTAAAGGTATTTCTTTTTCATTATAAATTTTGATAGCAGGTAGATTATTATGATTATTTTTAACGTTTACTCTTACTAAATAATATTTGCCGGATTTATAAACACGAATTATAGAATTAAAAGCAGTTTCAATATCAGTCTCTTCTAAATTATTTTGAAACCATGAATCTCTTTTTTCAAATATTAATTTTTGACATTTATTTTCTAAATTTTCAAACCAATTTATTAAAGTTTCTGAATTTTTGTCAAACATTAAATCAGAATAATATTTTTTACCGCTCTTAACAAAACCTTGTTTAGTTAAACTTTTTGTGGTTTGTATGTATAATGGTTTATTATTATATTGGATTTTAGTAAAATAAGCGCCTCCTTGTATTCCAGTTGGATGCGCTAAACTTAAATTAGAAAAATCAAATGTTTCAGTAGGTTCAATAATATTATCCATTTTTATTGACAATATAGAAAATTTTATATTTATTAACACGAATAAAACTTATAAAATTTATATAATAATTATTTATGAAAGATTCAATAGTTCAACAATGTTTAGATATTTTAAAAAGGGATGATGTTAAAAATGAGTTTAAGTTATTATTAAAACCTGTAATAGACTTTATTCTTTATGAAATAAATCCATATATATACATAACGGTTACTTTAGTCTTTTTAATTTTTACAATGATTTTAGCAATACTTATAATTTTAATTTTATTGTTGCGTAATAAACAAATAACAAAGTTGTTTTAATAATTTTCTTAAATTTAATCGTAATTTTATTCTCTTATTATTATATAATATGGCAAAACATAGTCGTAAAAGTAGGAGACATTCTAGAAGACACAGACGTCAAAGAGGTGGTTATAGTTCCGCATCTACATATGGTGAGTATGTTAATGGACCCGTAAATGCACAATATGACAGAGTATTTGATCAAACGGGACAATACGCAGCGAGACAATCAAATGTTCTTGTTGGCGCTCAAGGACAATGGGCTCAACAACCTAACACGCCCACAACACAAAATCTATCTTTAGTTCAATCCGCAGGAAAAAGTCGCAGAAGACGTGGAGGTTTTGTTGGTGAAGTAATTAACCAAGCAATTGTACCTTTTACTATCTTAGGAATGCAACAAACATATAGACGTAAACGTGGTGGAAAAAAAACTCGTAAACATCATTAAGTATTTTAGGTTTTATTAATATTTATAAAATATTTTATATAATATTGATGAGTTTTGAGAATCAAATACAACAGTGGGTAAAAATAGATGATCAAGTTAAATTGTTGAATGAACAGATAAAACAATTAAGAGAAGAGAGAAATAAATTAGAACAAAATATAACAAATTACGCTTCTTCAAATAATCTCTCTAACTCTACATTTAAAATAAACGATAATAAATTAAAATTTGTTAATACTAAAGTTATAGAACCATTAACACTCAAATATTTAGAGAAAACACTTAGTGGTGTCATTAAAAATGAAACACAAGTTAAGTTAATAATGGAACATATTAGACAAAATAGAAATATTAAAATTGTTCCAGAGATAAAGCGATTTTCTAATAATTAATTTATATATCATTAATTTATATGAATAATATAGATTATATTGGAGCAGATGAATTAGTATTTAATAATAAATCAGGTATCCAATCCGGTGGATTTAGTGTTAATTCTATAATGATGAAAAATGGTATATCACCTATTATAACTGTTAATGACCAGACTGGTGGAACTTATAATAAGGTTTCTGATTTATTTAATAGTTTAGTGATACCTAGTTGGGTTATTAGTTATGATAATAATAGTAAAGGTGGTTATAATAAAAAAATGGATAATGATTTAACCGATGATATTGATGATGAAGATATAGATGATGATTTACATGATAAATTATTAGATTTAGTTAGAGACCATGAGAGAAAAACAATAGTTAAAAAGAAAAAAACAAAAAAAAATAAAGCTACTAATAAAAAAACTTATACGAAAAAACACAAATAATATAAAAATATCATTTTATTAAAAGTATTATAATATGATATTCAGAACAATTGAACATTATAATAATATAATTCATATTGATAGTTTAACAGACCTAACAATTGCTGATTGTGAATGCTTTATATGTTTTAGAAATGTTATTCAAAATAACGAAATACCTATAAAGTTGAAAGAACAATCTTACTATGAAAAAACATGCGATTGTGACGGATGGGTTCATTCGAGTTGTATAAATTTATGGTATGAACAAAGCAAAAAATGTCCAATATGTAGAAAAGATATTCATAAAAAATCTTTAATTTACTTCACCATATTCAATGAAACTTCTTGTTTAACGATTTATATGTTTATTCACAGAACTTCAATTATGTTGATTAAATTTTTATATTTTATATTTTTTTTTTATTTTTTTATAGATTTTTACATAAAATTTTATATATATTCTTACAATAAAAATTAGAGTTCACCCCATGTATTATGATTAAAAGGTGATACAAGTATTTCATCTAATCTGCCTTTCCAAAAATCTACTTGTTTTTGAAATAACATATCTTTTTTTGTTTCAGGATATGGTGATATATTTTTCATTAAATCTTCTTCTTCTTCTGTAATTTTTGGTTTATGACCATAACAATTTACACCAAATCTTACATCCGGATTCGCTATATAACCCCCATTTATTCCTGGTCTACCGCAATCATTTTCATGACCTGGAATCGTTTGTAACTTATCATAAGTTTTTTTTTGAGTTGGAAATAAAGCTAATTGATTATCAGACCATCCATAATTACACCATTCAGCGCCATTATTATACGCTTTTTCGATTTGTTCATACGTGGCTAATTCAGCGCCATATGCTTTACATAATGCTTTTGCGTTATTATAGTTGTAATAGTTACCTGGAATATTAAATACTTGTTTTTTAAATCTTATTTCAGGAACCGGACTTGGTTTATATGTGCTTTGATCAACGACAATATCAACAGTTGTTGTAGGTGTAAAAAGTCCTTGTATATAAGCAGTTACATTTATACTAAAAAAATATTGAAAAGCGTTAATTGCTATTAAAATAATAAGTACAATAATAACAATAATGCCCATAATATTTGAACCAAAACTTGTTTCGGATGTTTCACCATTTCCATTTCCTAAAGAGGATGAAAACACATAATACGATATAATAATCAATAATATAATTATGAAAACCATTGGATTTAATATATAATTATTTAAATAATCATACATATTTACTGGATCAGTTGTTGATGTTGTATTTACTACTTCCATTTATAATATATAAATAGTTAAAATAATATATTATAATTAAAAATTATCTTAAGTTATTTTTCTAAAAAAAAGAACGTACGCTTTAGATGAGACAATAGATTCATTTAATCCAACTTCAGATACAGATGTATCATTAAAATGATACCATTTATTATTAGCGTTTTTAACATACGCTGTATAATGACCACCCATTACGTTGCCACTATGGTTACATACACCATATAGTTTGTATTTATAATCTTCTTTTTTATAACCAATTACATAATTTGATAAATCTAATTCATTAATTGGAAAATTTACTAAAATTTGATTTTTTTGGAATCTATTATTAAATCTTTTAAAACTTATAACTAATATATTTGGGAATGACCAAAATTTCATAGTTTTTTTAATTGTTGTTTTCTCTTTAGTTTCTTCATTAAACCATGAATTTTCTCCTTCTAATATTTCTCCTTCAATATAAAAATCTAAACAATCAATTAATGTTGGCGATTTATTATTTGATGGAATGGGTAAGTCTATCATAAAATATGGTTCAGGTGTTATTTGTAAATTTTTTCCGGTATTCAACTCTGTTATAAATGAAACTTGAACTGCGTAAAATAAATTCCAAATTTCTGAATATTCTTTTGAATACATATTTTTAATCATTTCGAAACATTTTAGCGCTATTGTATCTGTTTCATTTTCAGGGTTACCTGATATAGTCATCTTAATTTCTCTCGATAATCCGTTATGAAAACAATCAACTATAAACAATAAAAACTCTGGTAAGTCATTTTGAGAGAAACCTGTAAACATGTCCATTCCTTTTATTTTCGCTATTTTTTGAACTATACCAATAAATTTTGCAGGTGAAATTATACAATTAGAATTCCACATTATTTTCCTCAAATTATCCCATTCTACTAACATGATAGAATCATACTTTTTATTTAATTTATTTTTATATAATTCATCTTCCAAAAAATTATTTAACTCATATGTATGAGAGAGAATTTGAATACATGAATTTATAAAACATGTATTTCCTAAATTGGCTAATCCACTTAATCCTTTGTTTATATATTTTTCAAAATTCATTTATTAATATTATATTAATACATTTAAACAGATTTAATAATATATATTTATTAATATGAACAATAATTATAATATTAGTAATGAGCAACTTTTGTTAGTTCAAATTTTGAATATAATGTATCATGATAACATCACGCAAATTAATAATTTAAATTCAACAAATAACCAAATTAGAAATTTAGTAATTCAAATATTAAATAATCAAGGAGATAATTCAAACAGAAGAAACTATAATTATAGACAAAACAACAGAAATACTCGTTATACTTCTAGTAATGTTGGTTTTAATAATATTCCATATGTAATTGATAGTATTCAAGAATATCGTACTATTCCTTTGGATAGGGTAACGAGAGATAACGCTTATTTTACTAATTTACTTAATAATTTTTTTCAACCGATTGAAGTATACCCAACTACTTCACAAATAGAATCCGCTACTAGACGCGTGAGGTATTGTGACATTGTCACACCAATAAATACATCATGCCCTATATCTTTAGATAATTTTAACGATAATGATATGGTTACGGTGATAAGGCATTGTGGTCACATATTTAATACAGAACGTTTAAATACTTGGTTTAGAAGTAATTATAGATGTCCTGTCTGTAGGTATGACATAAGAGAATATAATTCTAACGCTTCTTCAGAATTTTTTTCTTCGAATGATACATCTAATAATAATAATAATAATAATAATAATAATAAT
>Ga0129333_10000581_pt1 | contig 30552 bp, 42 predicted proteins | sample CPB6_08_DNA_FD_94474 | JGI IMG/M metagenome (GOLD analysis project Ga0129333, IMG submission 94474) | Freshwater to marine salinity gradient microbial communities from Chesapeake Bay, USA - CPBay_Sum_0.6_0.8_DNA | ecosystem: Environmental > Aquatic > Marine > Coastal | place: USA: Chesapeake... | reverse complement strand
GCAAGGTGGTAAGCTAATGTTAATGGGCCGTACCACTGGGTTGATCTTGTACCTGGGTATTGACAAGTGGAGCTCCGTGTGTTAGATAGTACAGTGGCACGCGGCCCGTGGCTGGCAGCTGGGTGTAGGGTAAGCACACTTGTGCAATTACAAGTTGTAGAACGGGTGGCACACTGGCCCGGTCCTGACAGAGTTCAGAAGCTCTTGGTGGATCCGGCCAGGGGCGAAAAGAAAAACGGATTCCATCGGAGGCCTGGTCGCATAGCTTTTTATTTTGGAAATGATTTTTGGCATTTTGTAACACCCCATGGTGTAAAAATCACCACCTGGATGATAAAATACCCCCTGATTAAAAAAAACGCAGCTAGCGGAAATACCCACAGCTACCCAGGTTGACAAAATCCATTGCTGTGCTACAATACGCACATGTCCACTCGCAGACAAAAACCCAAGAAAAGCACCACCGAATGGCAGCAATTGCGGTCTCGCTGGGGTCAGCGTTTCAGCTCTCTCACGGCAGCAGAGTGGCTGTACTGGACAGTGGGCGCGGCGTTCACGGCATGGCTGGTCTGGCACTTTTGGCTGCTGCTGCTGATATTTGCGCTGGCCATTTTTGTGCCCCACAGAGACACCCGCACCGACGAGCAGCGGGCGCACGACAACTGGGTCAATCACTGGAAAGATCGCCACTGAAAAGCAGCCCCACCCGGGTGCACCTCAAAATTGAAAAATTTGCACGGCAGTCAGGATTGGGCAGCTCAACCCCTTCGCAGCACTCGATGTTTTAGGTGTGGGTAGTTGATCATGGGCACTGTGTGCATGAGCTCAAATTCCCCGGGTATTTCCGCCGCGGCCTCATCCGAGATCACAAAGCTGTACAGGGTGCCCGAGCGGTTCACCAGATCATACAGCCAGTTGTAGGTTGAGATGGGATAGTGTGCACCACAACTGTGCAGGCTCTGCACCAGATCCACTCCGCCCCATGGATAGCGCTGGGCCGAATCGATCTCCACGAAATGCACCCGGCTCATGTCACAGCCCCACCCCTTGAGCGTGCTGGGCAGGTCCGACCATGTGCTGTAGTGGTTCATGCTGTCGGCCGACTCATAGCCCGCGTCACGCTGGCCCTCGCGGGCGCCGTCGATCAGATATACCTCCATGCCATAAACGATGTTCTGTATGGCTGCCACTCCGGCCTGTCCGCAGCCGATGTCGATCACTGATCGGGCGGTGGGGTGTATCCGGTGCAGCTGGGTGGCGTCCGCCCACGAGCTCCATGCGTACACCCGATCGAACTCCTGGGGCTGGTCCATGAGGAATCGAAACGGGTGGCTGCGCTGCCTCCTGACTGCTGCCCGCTGCGGGGGTGTGAGCGTGAAATTGATCATATGAGTAATGTGTGTACTTATTGTCACTAGTGATTTTATCTCAGGTTGACCGATCCGCGGATCCGTGCTACACTTGGCATAAGTAAACAAGAACAAAGTAAGGTAAAAGACAGTAGAGACAAACCCAGCAGCAACACTCAGTTGCCAGCTATTTTTCCCCACAAGAAATTACAGTACATAACAACAACAAGAAAGAACAACAATGACACAAGGCACAGTAAAATGGTTCAACGCCCAGAAGGGTTTTGGATTCATAGCCACAGAAGACCGGGACGTGTTCGTACACATCACGGCAGTCCAGGCAGCGGGCCGGGACACGCTCAACGAGGGCGACGCGGTTATGTTTGACCTAGAGGACACAGCAAAGGGTCCAGCGGCCATCAACCTCGCAGTGCAATAACCAGCACGCACACAGGGCCGCACTCAGTGGCCCTGCACGACACCACAACAATCACACTATTACCAAAGGTTGACACACACCACAGTTGTGCTACAATATCCACACAAACAAAGGAGAAACACAATGAAAAGTTTGTTGACGACCAAGAACGCAATCATTGCCGCGGTGGTGGTGGCAGCGATCGTGATAGCCTACAATTTGGTGAAACCTGCTCCCAAGGCAGCGGCACCAGCAGCGAAACCAGCCGTGACTGCACCGGCGACACCAGCAGCACCGGCCAAGAAGTAATCACACACATGCATGAGCGTGGCCACAAGGTCACGCTCGCACAACCAACTTGACAATTTTGAATTAATCCAATGCCAGGTGATCCGGCACAGCATCCAGGCTGATCTGCACGCTGATCCTGTCACCGGTCAGGCCCTCCACGCTGTGCAGTATGCGTGTGTCCAGGATGGCCCAGCGGCCCTCTTCCAGTCTGCCGGAATCCAGCACCCTTAACTTGTTGTAGTCCCCCACCCGGGCGTGCGGTTCTCTCATGACGGGATAGCCCTCTTCCTGCCAATAGGTCAGGGTGGCGCCACCATCCCGCACCAGATACTGCAGCACATACTTGCGTGTCTGATCGGTATGCACCCCCGCGGTTCCGGGATTGGCAGAACCAAACGCATAGCGTATGCCCACGTCTCGATACACTGGGGTGATGTTGTCTCGGCACCACGACACCAGTTCCGGAGATGCCACACAGATGGGATTGCGTGCGGAAACCACGATGCTGCCATCTTCTCGCACATGAGTCCAGCCGGGATAATCTCTCAAAATATCGGTGGGACCATGTGCCAATATGGCATCAGTGAAATGCTCGGGCACCGGGGGTAGATCTAACACTTTAAAATACCACATAGATGCAAATATTTATAAGCCCCCTGCTCGGTACAACATGTTCATGGATCGCACGCCGATCATAAGCAGCCATATTAAAATTACAGCAAGATCGTTAAATATTTTCATGCCCAGGGTATTCTATAACGAACAAAATCTCAGACGCAGCGTGCATGAATGGTTCCGCAATCGCAAGCGCTGCTTCATGTATCACTATCACACAGTGGGCGAAAATAAAGTCCCGGATGGATGGGTCAATCTCAACAGCCAGCCCGGCTGCCGTTATCATGGTTGGGTGCAGATGAGTTATTCACACCGCGGGGAGCTGTGGAGTTATGCCACGGAGCAGCATCGCACCATGATCTCCATGCGAGTGGACAGCGACAGGTTGCTGTGGCCCGAGCAGTATCGCAAACTGTCTCGCAGCATACGCCGCAAGCAGAGAGAATGGGAATATCAGATGGGCAGGCTGATAAGGGCCCATGGGGATCAGTACGGTTTTTGGATAGGCTAAAAAAATTAAGAAACGGCAAGGTCCCTGTTCAAAAGATCAGTGATCAGCATGCAGCCCGGAGAATGGGTAATGCATAAACTTGGTTTTGCTTTCTGTATTATTACCTGAGGAGTCACGCCACATGCCCAGAACATGGGCACATGATCCACCGGCAACGGATTTGGAGATTCTCCCCAATTGGGTTTATACAAATCTTTTATTCCTATTTCAACCGGATCCCCCACATGCACAGGACCACCATGCACTGAAGGAAATTTAGAAGTTATTCGTATAACTTCGTCTGCTCGATCTTTGGGAAAAGATCGCATGCTCACTACCATCGGTCCCCAAAAGCGTCCAGCGGGTCGACACTGCTGATTGGTGATGTACATGGGCACTATGGTGCCTTGTTCGATATGAGGCAAACGAAATCCCGCCTCTAACAAGGGCAATTCAAAACTTAGGCTGCAACCCAGCACAAAAGCCACAAGGTCCTCCTGCCAATAAGAATCAATATCTATTGGCTCATCCACTAGTTCTCCGTGGCGGAACACTCTGTATTTGGGAATGTCTGTGCGTATATCCAATTCTCCCAGTGTGCCATTCAAGAAAGGATCACCCGGTGTGCCCATGCCAATGATAGGACATGGTTTGGGATTGCGATGACAAAAAGCAGCAAACTCCAAAGCATACTCTGCCGGCAGAACAACCAAGTTGCCTTGCACATGTTGATTGGCCGCTCCCGTGGTGTATCCACAATATTTGCCCTCCCTGATAATTTCTCTCGCCTGATGAGAATCTTGAATATCCAACATTGTCCAATACTTATAAACACTATAAAAAACTTTTTTCAATTTGGCAGCACCTGTAAATATTCATATGTTTCAAATATTCGAAAATGTGTGGACAAAAGCAGAGTTAGAATGGTTTTACCAAGACATGCAAAAAACTAAAAATAACACAGAGAAACAAAATATCAGTGATGTTAATTACAAAGACTCCGATAGTTTGCGATGGAGATGCGAGAGAGGCACCGATGCTAGAAGTCAATTACAAGAAAAAATTTCACAATTATTGCCCGATCATCAAATAAATTTTGCGGCCTACGTAGAACAGTATAAGCCCAACAAACTACATTGTGATAGCTACGGTGGACCGTTTGGCGTTACTTGTATCATACCTCTTTTAGAGTACAATAAAGATACAGATCAAACTTTAGTGTTTGATTATCTTTCTACAGAAACAGAAAATAGAGAATCAATATTAACAAAGTTAGAACAAGAAACAAAAAAAAGTATTCCCAAATTTAAACATACAAAACAATATAAATTAAGTCACTGCAATCCTAATGAAAAATTTTTAAAAAATCCAATTGATTGGATAGCATTGTTAGGGGTATTTCCATACAGGTATGGAAACATGGTTGCATTTGATAAGAGATTATTACACAGCTCAAACAACTGGACAGCAACAGATCCAACAAGAAAACACAAAGATTTTATAATAATTCACACAGTAAAATATTAACTAAACAATACCGTTGTTTCAGAGCTATCACCCCATTAATGCACTATAATACATTATTATTACCAAAAATAACCATTATAACGTTAACTGATCACTAAATACTCTTGTATATACAAAAAACCCTATGATAGGAGACTTTATGTCAAAACAAAAAATAAGATGGCTTATTACACACGAACCGCAAGATCTATTCATTAGAGCGGCACGTTGTTTTGAGCAAAAACTAGACGCAAAGTTACCTGGAAAATTTGAATTAGAACTTTACACTTCTGTGGATGAACTGTTAGTAAAAAATCCTGACATGTTCTCAGCTGAAGAAAAAGAAGTTTTAAAAGACAGATCACCGGTACTTAAAGGTCTAGAAAACGACAATGAATCAGTTGAATCTCGAGATTCAAACTTTAAATATAGAAAAGCTAAATGGGCAAAAGTATTCGAAATTTTAAACGATGGAAGAGTACACATGTCACAAGCACAGGTCAACATAGTTGGTTCTCACTTAGATAGAACTATCTCTGTGTTAGACATGCCTTTCTTATTCAAAGACCACGACCATGTTACCAGAACAGTGGAAGGCGCTGTGGGAAAAATTATATCTCGCAAGGTCCACGATAAGACAGGAATCAAACCACTTTGCTATACCTACTCAGGTGGATACAGAGTGATTGGTGCAACCAAAGATATTAAATCTTTAGAAGATTTAAAAAATCAACCAAACTTTATTACCACAACAATGACATCTGGATATATGTTCAAAGTAGCTGGAGCGGACAAAACGCTTACAACTTACACTGCAACAGATAGAGATGTTCAAGACATGAACGTTAATGGTGGTGCAATTGAAACTACTTTAATCAGATTCACTGGCAAGTATGTTTTAAAAACAAACCACAGTATGTTCATGACAACAATACTTTGCGGTAAAACGTTTTGGGATTCTTTATCAGCAACAGAAAAAGAATTATTTGTTCAAGCTGGTTTAGAAACTTCTAGACAAGAAAGAATTTGGTCATTAGAAGACGCAGCTAAGATTGAAGCAACTGCAAAAGAAAAAGGATTAGTTATTAATTCTATTTCTGATGAAGAAACTGCCGAACTTAGAAAAGCAGCTGAAAAATGTTACCAAGCATCTTACTTAAGATCTGCAGGCATCGATGAAAAAGTTGTTCATCTAGCAGCAAGATCATAAAAAAATCATACACATAGACACGGTAGTTAAATACCGTGTCTATGAATACACAACATCCTTTATATTACCATTGTCAGCATGATCCTTCTTATGAAAGGTACGGACTGCTGGAGCAAAGAAGCAACAGTTTCTACATCATAGACAGCGACCCGGAGTTATTAAAAAAAGTTCAACTGATTGCTTTAAAATACGAATTTTTATATTTCGTAAACATTGATCATTATTTTACCTTCTTAGACAAAACAAAAAAAACTGTAGAAAAATATCAAATCAAAAGTATGACCCAAGCACACGCCGGTCATGTAGGAAAGGCGTCTGTTTATTTGAACATTGGGGAAAGAATAAACAATATTCAAAAAAATTTTAATAATGATAATTGTTTTCTTTTTGGAATGACAGAGCATACCGTAAGAGGCATCTCAATGGACGTAAATCATTATCGTTTACTCGATAATATAATAAAACACGAAACAAAAAGTAAATCTTTTAATAATGAATTACAAGAAAAACTATTTTTAATTCGTCGGTTATTATATATTTTAAAAGGTGTTTTTGAATATGTATTAGAGTTTGTTACGTTACAAGAAAAAATCTGTGATTTTGGGTTTGATGAGTATAAAAAACACATGAATATATGTCATCCAGAAGATACAATTATTTCAAGAATAGTAGAAGAACAAAAAGATAACGAACAAATAAGAGTTAGATCTATTCAACAGTTACATAATACACTATATAAACGCCTGAATGAAATAAATTTTTCTCAATCGATCAAAGAAATACTTGAAGAATATTCTTCCAAAATATTGGAAGAAGGATGCATTACAGAAGCAGAAAAAAACTATCCACTATTTCAAAGGACATATGATATTGATAAAATTAGACAAATAATAAAAGACGAATTAAAAAAACTATTAAAATATTATGAGTAATAATTTAGAAATAATAACTTTATGTCGAGATATCGCTGAAAAGCATAAATTTAACATACCAAAATATTTACTTTCATTAAAAAATAATCAATGCTTGTATCTAAATCAGCTGTGCGATCACCTGTTAATGACAATAAAATCTTTTACAAAATATTCACAGAATTACCTATATCTACCCAGAATTTTAATCGGCACTCGAGATTTTAGAGCACGCACAGGCACTTTCACCAACTTATTTGGTTGTAAAACTTCTCCACTGTATGCCTCGCCACCTTTAAAATTTATAAACGATTCGTTAGCAGATTTGTTGGATAAAAGAGCAATAGAATTAATTAATAACGCTAAAAATACCGGCAGAAAGATTGCAGTGATGTGGAGTGGCGGAATTGATAGCACAACAGTTTTAACAGCACTTTTAAAAAATATCAGTGAAGCAGATCAAGAACTACTCATAGTTTACCTAACAATGCATAGCATATCTGATAATCAAGATTTTTATTTTAAATTTTTATCGTCAAATAAAAAAATTTCTATTAAAGATGCATCAAGTTTACGTATTGACAATAGTTTCCTAGACAAAACTCTTATATTGCACGGAGACCCAGGCGATGGCATATTTGGCCCGTCTGGGAGTATGTATAAAATTTTTTCAGATAATCAAATACATTTAGAACCATGGAAGAAGCATCTTAAAACGCTGGTACAAGTTTTTGAACCCACATTTGAAAAAGACATGTTTGCTCAACCAGGCATAGGAGAATGGTTTTGTAATATTATTTGTCAAACATTAGAAGAAAGCGGACATGCAGATCACGTGAGTTCGGTTACTGATTGGATATGGTGGACATATTTTAATTTTAAATGGCAAGGAATATGTACATACCCTTTGCATAATAGTATTTTGGGACAACAACACCAAGGAATTACAAAAGAAAATCATAAATTTTATGCTGATAATATTTTTTTAGCTACTCCCAAATTCCAGCAATGGTCTTATTCAAATTTGAAAGAATTAATTGGATTGGATGTTTTTAAAACTCATAAACTAAAAGCAAGAGAATATATCTACGAGTTTGATAAAAATTTTCAATATTTTTCTAGAAAAAGAAAAACATCAACTCCTCCCCCAAACTTAAAATTATCTAAATCAAGACTAATAGGGCACGACGAAAACTGGAAACCAATGTATCTTGATTCTGTAGAACAACAAGTAGTCATGAATATTTTGCGAAAAAATTAAACAGTATAAAATATTTTATGAATCAGCATCTAATTAATTTACAAGATTCTCCCTGCATTCCTTGTAATCGTTTATCTATATTAAATCCTTCTAACAAAAAACCATATGCTAAGTTTTGGATAAGAACACAACACTTATTAATAGGCATATTAGATTTGCGTGCTCGCTTAGGAACATTTACAACACCGTGGAATATTCCAAGCAATCCTTTATATAAAATTCCAGAATTTAAAATTATCAAAGACACTCTAAAAGATCTTTTAGATGCAAGAGCATTAGAAATATATTACGAAGCTAAAAATACTAATAAAAAAATTGCAGTGATGTGGAGTGGCGGTATTGATAGTACAGTGGTTTTAACAGCACTTTTAAAAAATATACCAACTGCTGACAAAAATATTATTACAGTAGTATGTGATACTAATTCTATTTTAGAAAATATAGAATTTTATAAAAAATTTATTTCAAATAATTTAGAGTGCATTCATTATAGAACACTTAACATAACCGAAGAGTTTTTACAAAATTATATTTTATTACACGGAGATCCTGGGGATTGTCTATTTGGTCCTAGTGTTTCTAAATATCAATATTTTATAGATCGAGAACAACATCTAGAACCATGGAAAAATCATTTAGATAAAATGAAAGAATTATTGGAAATATCTCACGTTGATCCCATGTCGTATGAGCCAGGGTTTGGAGAATGGTATGTTGAAAAAATTACAAATAATTTAGAAGAAACAGGACAAGCAGACTACCTTACATCAATTGCAGATTGGTGGTTCTGGACATATTATAATTTTAAATGGGAATTTAGTTGTCAGCGTCCCTTTGCATATTTACGTAGGGATTTTACAACTACATTTAGTGATACGGCTATAAAAGAATTTGCTCAAAACACTTTTTTTAATACTGAAAAATTTCAACAATGGGGTTATTCAAACATTAAAAAAAATATAACTAAAAATTTTTCTCTGCATAAAAAAGAAGTTAAGATGTACATTTATGAATTTACAAAAGATTTAAATTATTTAGAATACAAATCTAAACTGCCAGCTAGGCCCGCAAACTTTGATTTAATTGTTTCAGAACCGTTCCAACCAATTTATTATACAAAAAATTGGCAAGGCGTGCTAGACGACTCTCTTTCCATACAAACATTGAAAGTATTATTAGAAAGATATCAAGGATAGAATATGATAAAAATTACAGAATCGCCTTATTATTTTTCAATATATGATGGTGTGTTAAATGATGAAACATATAATTTTCTTGGACTTTTAAATATAAAACAAAACCGATTTTATATTTTACATAGAAACCATGCTTTGTTAAAGTTTTTACAACTTATATTGTTGAAAAATTTTTACACATTTTCTATTGTTAGTTTTAAATATTTTAATTTTAGCATAAACAAAAACATCGATAATCGCGATTGTATAACCTGGGGAGGTACAGCCGAGTTAACCAATAGTTTAGAGTTGGAAGCAAACACCTCATTGTATGAAGCAAGTTTAATAAAAACAGAATCAATCTTGCCCACCAATACTGATTTAGAGTTACAAGAAAAAATGTTTTTTATAATGAATATCTTAACAAAATTAGATAATCTTTTTAAAAAGATACGAGAGCACGAAATAGATATAAAGAACCCTGTGCGTAACGGATACAATCAATTAAAAAAATATCTTGAAATAATTTGCCCAAATGATAAAAATATAGTTAATTTTATAAATGAAGAAAGCAAACAATCGCAAACAAAATCTTTAGAATTAGACACATATTGGAACAGAATACTTCTATTTTTTTATAATGTTAATTTTCGCAATAATTCAATAGAAAGCATTTTAAATGCACTTAAAGAATATGTGCAAATGCCTAAATTTGAGCTTGAGCGTTTTAAAAGATCGTATCAATATCCCCATAATGCACTCGACGAATTATGTAAAATTTTAGGTATTACACTCAAAAATTAATCCAAAATATCTAATGTCCTTGGTAAAGTAACATAAATACTTTTAACAAATTACCTTAATTTGTTATTTTAACGTTAAAAACAAGGAACAAAAAATGACTAAAACAACTAAAATTAGATGGGTTATTGCACACGAGCCTTTATCTTTATTCGTAAGAGCGGCTAAAGATTTCCAAGACTTCGTGAACCAAGCTCAGACTGCAGAAAAAATAGAAGTTGAAGTTATGACTCTAAGTGAGTACAGCGAAAGATACAACAACGGTGTTGTTGTAACTAAACACGATTTACTTGACCTCATGGAGCAAGGAAAGATCGAAATGTCGCAAATGTACACAACCTGGTTAGCTGAAAAGATCGATCAAGATATGTTAGCATTAGATATGCCTTTCATATTCACGGATCATGATCATGCAACTAGAGTATTAGAAGGCGAAGTGGGAGAGTTTTTATTAAACAAAATCACCGAGAAATCTAATGTAAGAGGCATGGCGTTCACTTATTCGGGTGGATTTAGAAACGTAATTTCTAGTAAAAAGATTGATAAATTATCAGACTTAACTACTAAACACTAATTACTATCTTACCAAAAATTAAAAAGGCGGCAGCAATGTCGCCTTTTTTTATTCAATCCTATAAACAAGCTAAATATTTTTAATGAAAGTCCGAACAAATAGAAATCCAGTTGCCAAAGCAACTTTCAAAGCACTAGGCGCCGAAGGACACGTTTCTGAAATTGAAGAAGTTAAAGGGTTAATGGAAAACGGAACAATAGAAGGCGGCGAGACCGTGTATTCAAGAATATATCCATTAGAACAAAATCAAGTCACAGAATCAGTATTAGATACACAGCACAGTCTATTCCTCACAAGCATGATCATGAGAAATGATTTTTACGAAAAGTTATCACCTGAAGTCAAAGCGGTACTAAAAAATGCAGCGTTAAAAGCAGGAAGAAAAGAAAGAGAAACCACCATACAGGATGGAGAAGAAGCCAAGGAAAAATTGAAAGCAGAGGGTGTAACTATACACGAACTAACCCCAGAAGAAAAAGCAGAGTTTATAGAAAAAACCAAAGTAGTATATCAAGAATTTAAAGACACATTCACACCGGGATTAATTGATAAAATCAAAAAGGCCTAGTGTATATGAAAATCCGCACCAATAAAAATCCAGTTGCCAAGGCAACATTCAAAGCACTAGGAGCCGATATAAATTCACAAGTTATCGAAATTGAAGATCTTAAAGAAAAAATAGAAAAAAACGAAGTACAGGCAGGAGAAGGCATATATTCAAGAATATATCCACTAGAGCAAAATCAGGTACTTCAATCAGTATTAGATACACAGCACAGTCTATTCCTCACAAGCATGATCATGAGAAATGATTTTTACGAAAAGTTATCACCTGAAGTCAAAGCGGTATTAAAAGAAGCTGCTATCAAAGCAGGAAGAAAAGAAAGAGAAACCACCATACAGGATGGAGAAGAAGCCAAGGAAAAATTGAAAGCAGAGGGAATCGAAGTACATCTATTAACACCAGAAGAAAAAGCAGAGTTTATAGAAAAAACCAAAGTAGTATATCAAGAATTTAAAGACACATTCACGCCGGGATTAATTGATAAAATCAAAAAGGCATAATTTATTTTTTCAATTTTTTTAAAAAAATTAATTTATCTATCAACACATCCTTTAATTTTTACCAATTGTTTATAATATTATAAACAATTGACATGCGTTTCAACACATGTTACAATACTATCATATGCCATTAATTCCGGTAGTAATAGAACAAACAAGTAAAGGCGAGCGCAGTTACGACATATTCAGTCGACTGCTGAAAGATAGAATTATTGTGTTAGAAGGCCCAATCGAAGAGCACTCGGCATCAATCATTTGTGCCCAATTATTATTTTGCGAATCACAGGCACCAGACAGAGATATAACAATCTATATCAATTCACCAGGCGGACTGGTCACAGCAGGCATGGCCATCTATGATACCATGCAGTATATACAATGTGATGTGCAGACCATTGTGATGGGACAAGCATGTTCGATGGGATCACTGTTAGCATCAGCAGGCACCAAAGGAAAAAGATTGATACTGCCACATGCTCGACACATGATACATCAACCACTGGGCGGAGCTTCTGGACAAGCAACAGACGTGCAAATACAAGCCAACGAACTATTACGTTGGAAAGACGAGCTGACTCGAGTTTACGAAAAACACACAGGCCAGCCATTAGAAAAACTAAAAGCCGACATGGAGAGAGATAATTTCATGACTGCTGAACAAGCAGTGGCATATGGTCTAGCCGACAAAGTTGTTACCACCAGAGAAGCGGAAAATAAATAGGCATTAGTTCAATGCCGGAGCCCAATCTACCATGTCTTTAAAGAAAAACTTCTGCTCGAGTCCTTGGTTTCATATGAGAGTGTTACCATCTGGCGAATTGAGATATTGCCGATGGATGGAAGATAAAAAAAATCCCATTGTTAGCAACTTAAATCAAACAGACTTTTTAACATTCTTTCAAAAGGAGATGTCGGCACTGCGTCTAAAGATGTTGCAGGGAGAGCATATATCTTCCTGTGATCAGTGTGCTAGAATGGAAGAGCATGGTAAGATCAGCGGCAGAGAAAAACAATTATTAAAAGTAGGAATTAAATTAGATAATTTTGAAAAAACATTTAAATCTAGTACTTTTTATGATGAGTTTGAAAAATCTTTCAAACAACAAGGAGATACAGATTTATGGCCACAGGATTGGCAAATCGATTTAGGTAATTATTGTAACAGTGGTTGTATTTTTTGTGTTCCGGCATCTAGTTCTAAATTAGCAACAGAATTTAAAAAATTAGGATTGATTGACCAATTACCTCCTAAAAATTGGACCGACAACGAAGAAGCAGTAGATAGATTCGTAGAATTATTGTCACAATCAAAAAAATTATCTTATCTACATTTTTTAGGAGGAGAAACTTTAATAACTCCCGCATTTAAAAAAATTCTAGTTAAATTGATAGAAAAAGGATTGAATACTAATATATCAATCGGATTCACAACCAATTTAACAGCATGGGATGAATCAATAGTTGAATTATTAAAACAGTATAAAGAAGTCAACTTAGGAATGAGTATAGAATGTCTACACCCAATCAACAATTATCTACGTTGGCCTAGCAAGATTGAAAAGGTAAAAGAAATATTAGAAAAATGGTTACAATTAGGCAAACAGCAAAATTGGCTGATACAATTTAGAATCACTCCTACGATTTTCAGTATAGCACATATTAAAACAATCTATGATTATGCTTATACCTATGATGTTGGGGTAGAGAGTTGCAATTTTTTACAAAATCCAGACTTTATGAGAATGACAATACTACCAATAGATATTAGGCAGAATATCGCAAAAGAACTACAGCAGTGGGTCAATAGTAAAAAATTATTATTTGTTGAGGAAAGAATTATTAATACCAGAGACCCCAACAAGGTTAAAGATTATATTCTACAAGATGCAATGAGCTATGTGGACTATTTACAGAATGGCCCAGACGAATCTAGCAGCTGGCCAGCTCTAGTATCTTATCTTAAAAAATTAGAGAGTTCTAGAAAAAATTCAATTTTAGATTATGCACCAGAATATGAAAAACTTTTACGATCAGCAGGATATTAATTTAAGCATTGGCGTGACATTGTCACCAATAAAAGATAAAGATTTTCCTGATATTATATTAAAAATTAACACAGTTGTATTATATGAAGGAATATTAACAAAAAACATATCATTCAAACATCAACAGCCGTTAATGGATATTTTTAAAATATCTTTAGAATTAAAAAATAAAAATTATAAATCTTCTTCCAATACTGCAGTGTCTATCGACAGTCTTAAAATAGACGAATTTAATATTGTGCCTATGTGGACACAATTGGCCAATTATTCTAATGATTCAAATGTCACAGCACCTACAAATTATTTAGGATTTAATGGTACATGGAGTTTAGAAATAACAGAGCCATTCTATAGATGGCAACATAAAATTACAGGACAGGGCTGGTTATTAAAACCATAATTTTTGTTCTTAAATTTTTAAAATATTAAATATTCCAAATGTTAAAACATGTACATTTAGATTACGATCTATCGATAATAACAAAAGCCGATCATCGAGTCAACGAAGCCAGCGCCATTGGTACAAAGATATATCATGCAGACAGTAAATTCCCAAAAACTTATGTGCCAGAGAATACACGTATACACCAATTATGGTGGACACAAGATCAATTAGATTTTGATCTGATAGGCAAAGAATTAGGCATGACAGTATGCACAGTGAGCAGCATTGTTCTTCCCCCCGGTTCTATAATACCTTTACATCAAGACACATTCCATAAATTGAGAACACAATTTCCAGATCATCCCGGGCACATGATTAGGGCAGTGATTTATGCTTCCGAATATGATATGGGGCAATTTACACAGTATCTAGATAACGGTCGCATACATAACAGCACCAATTGGAAAATAGGCGACGGAACTATTTGGGACGACCAAGTGCCGCATGTTACTGTTAACGGTAGCGTGAAAGATCTTTGCACGGTTAATTTTTCAGGATTTATAGAAGATAAACATGTTGACTTTTATCCAGTTATTTTTTAAAATATAACTAAAACAATAATAGAAAGATCAATCATGAAAATTTTATTGACCGCTATCATTGGTGTTTTCTTGTCAGCAGCAATTGTTGTGGCTCAGACCACTGCACCAGCTACTCCGGTAACCTGTGCAGCTCTGATCAAACAGTTTGACGACAAGACAAAAACTATCAAAGCCTCTGACGAAGCTAAAAAATTAAGAGCTCAAGCAGAAGCCGATAATAAAGCCAAAAAAGAAGCAGACTGTAATAAGAACATACAGGCCGCTATCAAAACTTTAAAGAAATAGTTTGAGACACCATTGGGGGCCTAGGCCCCCAATAGCCCGGTGATCTTTATTTTTTCTTTTTGAACCAATTAAGTGGATTGATTTTTTCGCCAAAGTTTTCAACTTTCTCGTTGACGTACCAACCTGCGGCAAATCCTAGAATGAACGCTATTGTTAACATATAGTTTCTCCTTGTTATTATATTTATAAGGTGCTACAATTGAAATAAGAAATGTTTAAAAAGAATAAAAAAAGACATAAAAATAACAGGAACAAGAACAGAGATATTAGTTCAACCTTTGACTCCAAATTGCATCATCGAAGCAAGCGCAGTTCCGGCTATGGCCTGAAACACGGAGTGGAACAAGATCCCGCAGAATTGCACGGCAGCCAACTACAAGGCATGCTGGACAAGTGGAACAGTAAAGATTAAAATCTAGGTAGAGTAATTTTTTCCAGTACCTGACCTACGCGGTCCATAGGGCTGGTTTTTTCTGTGTTTGTTGATGGTGTGGCAGCACAGCCAATCACGAAAAACAGACAGAATATTATCAATGTTTTTTTCATATGTTATTTAATTTATATTATAAAACAAAAAACCAATTGACGCAAGTGGTCAAACGCCATAAAATAAGTATGATAAAAATTAATAAGGCACAATGACACCACTATTGAGTTCCGCAGTTGTTATCTTCAGAGAAGGACTGGAAATATGGTTGATCATGGTTTTAGCACTGGCCAGCACGGGCGGTAATTTAAAGCAACAACGCAGCATCTGGATCAGCGCTGTAGCCGCTTTTATAGCCACAATTTTATTGGGCAGTGCAACTGCTGCATGGCTAGGAGATCACACAAATTTAGAGCGCTTTGAAGCTTTAATCGCCATTATAACGGGTGTTATATTGGCCTGGGTGGCATGGTTTTGCCATGGTGCTGCACAGCATATAAAAGACCTGCCAAAACACAGCGTATGGGCATTGGGCACGGCTACATTTGCTATAATCTTTAGAGAAGGAGTAGAGGTGGTCTTGTTCCTCACGGGCATATACGCAGACTATCCAACTATAGGTTTGATTGGTTTGGGCATTTTGGTGGGTTTGGTGATTTTGGTAATGGCAATTAAGGCCGCAAATTATCAAATTAAGAAATTGCCTGTGAGACGGATATTCTTATACAGTCGTTGGTTGTTCACGGTTCTGGCAGTGTATTTCTTATATTCCGGCATTCATGAGCTCATGGAACACGGTCTGGGTTTCTAACCAGTTGGCAAATCACAAATTCCTGTTATAATAATAAACATGCCCCTATAGGTAAATGGCATACCAAACCCATGGTAAGGGTTAGTTCCCTGGTCAGTACAGGGTGGGGGCACCAGAATACACACGGGGGCGTAGCTCATTTGGTAGAGCGCTTGGCTGGCAGTCAAGAGGTAGTCAGTTCGATCCTGATCGCCTCCACCAAAAAATATGAAATGGCCTATTGATAAACCACCTAAACAATACTGTATGGATCTCACAGTACCTCGGCGATCCAAGGGTGATAGGTATTGGGTTCGAATCACCACAAGAGATTGGACCATACTTACTCGATGGCGAGGTTCGCCTTATCAGATTGATCTCAACATAAAGAGCTGGTATAGAAGAGATGCTCTTGCAGTGGAAGTGCAATTAGATATTGATTAAATATCGATATGAAATACGGATTTTTTTCTGACAAAGAATTACCAAAATTTTTTCCCTATCGAGATTACAAGACAAATTCTTATGGCTATCGCTGTCCAGAATTTTCTAATCTTCATGAAGGTGGAAAAAATATTGTTGTGTTAGGTTGTTCGCACACATTCGGAGAGGGGCTGGAAGAAAATGAAGTTTGGGTGAATGTACTATCTAAAAACCTAGAAGACAAACATAATATAAAAAAATTACGATGGTGGAATCTTGCAAGACCCGGCGGCAATGCCGATCAAATGATAAGAATATTATATGCAACAGAAAATTTTTTATATCCTAAAATTATAATAGCATGTTGGCCCGCAATCAGTCGTAGAGAAAGACTTGACATAGAACCAGAAAATTTAACTAGCGATTCCGAATTTTTAAAAATAGAAACTGCAGACACAGATAAAAACAATTTTCTACGTAATGTATTTTTTTTAGAAAAATTTGCTCAAAAAAACAATGCTAAAACCTTTCATTGTTTTGCAGACGAATATGTGCCCCTGCAGGGAGATCTAAATATTTTAAAAAATAAAACTATTAAGAACTGTTGGCCGGAATGGAATAAAGAACGTATCATAATCAAAGAACCAAATTTAGCCCGAGATGGGGTACATTATGGTGTGGAACATCATCGAGTATTTGCAAAATTATTTCAAGAAAAGTTTCAAACAAAATTAAAATAAAGATCTAAATTCAACAAAATCTTCTTTGTCTTTAATTTTATCTAATATCTCGAGCAGTTTTTTATTTTCGGGGTGTGTTGTATCTGCAATGGCAACAGTGTCAAAATTCGATAATGTATTCCAATCAGTAATTCTATTAAGAAATATTTTATCAGCATTATATTTTACACCAAGTTCTATAAATGGTTCAATCTCATGATAATTTTTTTGCTGCACTACGAAATGAAAATGTATTTTAAATGTTTTGATTGTTTTTAAAAATTCTAGATTTTCTAAGAGTTTTTCCCAAACACCCCCCTGTCGTAATTCTTCATATGTTTGTTTAGTAGCACCGTCTATGCTAATACCAATCTGCGAAAGATTATTGGTAATGTGTTTAAACTTATGAAAATTCTTTTTAATAAGCAGTCCATTAGTTTGCATACTGTATTTTAAATTTTCAAAGTGTTTGGTTTTTAACATGAAATATCTATAGACAAGACTGGCAAAAGGATCACCGTCAGATCCGATATGTACTTGTATCTCGTGTTTCTGAGATTTTAAAAAATCCAAAACCTTATCGATTAATTTTATTCTTTTATTAAATTCTCCTCCGCTTTTATAAAAAATTTTTTTAATTCTACAACTAGGACAACTGAGATTACAACTATCATCGATAGCCAACCTAATATGTTTAATTTGCCTAACAGGTTCAACAAGTTTCCATGTGTCGGTGCCTTTGTAATCTAATAGATAAGCACAGTGACGGTTATTACAATATCGATACGAATTATCCAATATTGCTTGCTGAAGTTCGTTGGCAACATCACTGTTTATAATTTCGTCCAGTGTTTTTATTTGTAAATTTCCAGCTGACTGAGGCAACCAAGATGTGCATTCACAGAGATAACAAGAACCCTGTTTATCTATTAGAACAGTATCAAACGGTCGTGAGCAACGTTTTTTTATTTTTAAATTTTTATTGATGTCTATATCGTACCAATCAAATAATCTAGAATTAATCACTTCTTGAGATCCGGATTGGTCAGATGATCCAGTGTTACCACTTCATTGTCTGGCACCACGTAAACATCTGGTGTGGGTTCTGTCTGTTCTTTCGATTGCTTTCTTTGGTCGCTGCGTCTACGCAACTCTTCCTGTTTCTGCTGTTTGCGCAGGTTTCGCTCGCCACTCTGTGACTTGTATGTGTAGTGTATGCCCATGGGTCATCTCCTGCTGTGTCATCATTGATATTGTAATTATCTGCATTTATGGATGCTAATAAAATACCATTGTACAATTAATTTTTAAAAAAGTCTATCTTATTTTAATAAAAAATTTAACAGCAACCAAAATGATAATATTACCAATTTCTTCTAGATAAATTATGTTATATGAGATTGGAACCACTTCAACCCTACGGAGTAAAGATACACGATTCGTCGGCCGAGCAAGTGTTACAAGACACAGACAAGATGATCGATCTCATGATGCAACACAAAATTTTAATTTTCAAGAACTTTGAAGCCACCCCGGATCAATTGGTGGCCATAAACAAAAGGTTCGGCACACCCATACGCCATGCCAAATGGAGGACCAATGCCCTCGAGACACATCCAGAGATATACGTGTTGCACAATGACAAGACCAAGGGACAGCTGAGCCCAGAGATATGGCACATCGACCAATCATTCATGCAGTGTCCGCCCACGTTCAGTTTCCTGTATTCCATCACGGTGGCGCGGGTGGGAGGAACCACGGTGTTCTCAGATCAGTCCGCCGTGTACAGGGATCTCCCCCTGAACATCAAGAAGAAGATCACGGGCAAAGTGGCGGTACACAAACACGCCACTGACTATTTTTCATCTGCCGTGCCCACACAGGAAGAGCTGAAAGACATGCAGGCAGACGGCTTGGTGTATCATCCACTGGTGATGCCCCATTGGATATCGGGAGAGAATTGTTTATTTTCCGTGTATGGCCACATACAACAGATACTGGGACTGAGCAAGGAAGACAGTGACCGTTTGTTAGCGGAATTGCGCAGTTATGCCACTGATGAAAAATATGTGTATGAGCATCACTGGGACGAAAAAGATTTCCTGATCTGGGACAACATCTCCATGCTGCACTCCGCAAGGGGCACAGTGGACAGCGTGGAAGAGCAGTATTCTCGAGAACTATGGCGCATGAACTCTCGCCATGGAGATGTTTAATTACCAAAAGACAATCGAGGCCAAAATCTTTGCACGCTAACTTACGCTGTCGCTTTTAAAAAAAATGCGCTGACGCTACGCTTTCCTGTACATAATGCCTGTGTAATCTAATCTTTCGAATCTACTCGTAACAAAGTCTTTTGAAAAATATTCATCCACTGCTTGCTGGCAACCTTGCCAATGTCCATAATCATCGATGATTAGAAACCCATCTTTTACTAACAAAGGGAATAACACTTCTAATTCTGTTTTGGTCGATTCGTAGAAATCTGTGTCCAAACGCAGTATTGATATTTTTTCTGGCAAATTTTCTTTCCTACGTAATGTTTCGCAAACATCACCCACCACGAACTTAATGTTATCATCTAAACAATCGTGTGTTTTAAAATTTGTTTTTACTTCATTGAGATTGGCTTCACACTTGGCCTTGTTGTTCCAGTTCCTTTTTGCCTTGTTGCCATCTTTATCACTGGGAGGAGTCATGCCCTCAAATGTGTCGTAACAATAAATTTTTTTGTTTAATCCCACGCTGTCAAAGAATTTTTTTGCTATAATAGGATTTCCTCCTTTGTAGACTCCGCACTCTACGAAATCTCCTTCTATACTATTTTGATGTACAGAAATTAAAGCTCTATGTAATCCTTCTACTCGTTCTTGACTTGATGCTAGAGGAACAGCATCTTTATTCAATAATATCATTATTGCTCTTCATCTGAATGAAGATCATTTAACAGTTGTCTTAACTTGCTGCCTTCCACTGTGGCTCTAATCTTGCCCACTTCTTCTCCTTTGGTGGGATCTAATTCTGCTCGAGCATCTGTGGCAGTGCCATCTCCAGCAATTTTGCTCTTTTGTTTTAAAGAGTCATACACTGTGGATGTTTGTTTTTTAAATTGATGCTGCTCAGTATCTTCTGGTAAATCTCTAATTCTTAGAGTATCCAAATCGAACTCTAAATCCACTTTCTGTCCTACACCACTGGAACTTCTAGTTTTCATAAACTGCACTTGGTATCTACCACGCTCTTTCATCGCTCGGCTAGTGAATATACCAAACACGTTATCTGCTGTTTGTACTTTAGATAATCCGCCCGCTATATGACTGTGATCAAACTCAATCTCTTCCACAGATGCTCTGTTTAACTGAGATGCTGTAGCCATTAACATTTGTGATTCTACTGCTAAATTTCTTAACTCTTCTGAAACATATTTGTCTTTAATAAACAGATCTGCTGGTGATACTTTTTTACTCTTTGGCATCATGAGATCAAGATAATCTATCAATATACAATCTATTTTCTTTTTAGATTTAATTTCTAATTCTTTTAGATAAGTTTTAATATCTAATACTGTGCTGCCCGATGGCAAATATTTGATTTGCAGATTGCCCGATTTTTTAGCAAGTAACTTAATTTTCATTTCAACGTTTTCAATTTCAGGAAATATTTTTCTTGTAGGAATATTAGTGATCATGGCATCCAATCTCATCGCTACCAACATTTCACTTAATTCAAAACTGATATAACAACAATTCAAGCCAGCGCTGGCCCAATTCACCGCTAGATTTTGTAAGAACAATGATTTACCTGCACCTGATCCGCCTGCAAATATGTTCAACTCACCGCGATTGAATCCACCAAACAATTTCTTGTCGATGCTGGGCCAACCTGTGCTGACCTGTCCATTAGAGTTTTTTAATCGCTCTAATCTACCTCGAGGATCTTCGAAGTAATCCGTACCCATGTCTCTGGTCAAGCCAATGTTGACCGCTGCCTTGATCTTGTCCTCTACAGGAGCATAGTCACCGTGCTCTAATAAATCTGCAGATTCTAATATGGCACGCTCAAGTGCTTTGTGTCGGGAAAACGTCTCAAACTCATCTAACAACCAAGAGAAATGCGAAGGGTCTAAATCTTTTGCTGTTTTTAATTTGATATCAAATTTAGCATTTACTTGGTCAACTTCCGGCAATACTTTATATTGCTCGGAATAATCTTTGATAAATTTTGCGATAGGTTGTAGTTTTCTATCAAAATTATTGCTGTCAAAAATATTCTGTGATCTAGCAAATGATTCGGCATCTGCCAATAACATTTCTAAATATAATTTTTGTACATCAAAAGTATAATCAGCCATAAGTTTTTCTATTCTCTCATACAATTATAACACATTTTCTATTTGAAGCCACTCTAAAAATGTTTTTGGAAATACCTTTAAATTGAGATCCTTACGTCTTTTTGTAAATTCATATAAGAATTCTTTAATATTTTTCTTTTCTAACTCGTTGGGCTCTTGTTTTATTGATTTTAATATGGGCTCATAAAAACTTTTTGGTAATGTTAATAGATCCTGCTCAATCAAATCTTTGCTCCTTTTGTCGAGAATGTGTGGACTCATCATCCTGGGTTGATAAGCAAACGTCACAACTATTTTATGCGATCTAAAATGATCGTAAAATTTTTTAAATCCAAATATTGTGAGATTTGACAACGTCGAATGGAATTCAAAATTAATCTCTTCTTTTTTTAATATGTCGATCTTATCAGAAAATTCTGTCCATTTAATTCCATATCTATTAAACTCCAACAATTGTTCTATGTTTTCTGAACTGACTTTTACTACAAGATTTTTTATCTTTTTTAATTTTTTGATCATATTCAAAAATCTAGAATTGCTGACTCCTAATCCTGTGTACAACTCTATCTGTGTCGCAGAAGATAGATTTAATTGTTCTAAAACGTCCATAAGAGCATTATCCAACAATGGTTCTCCTCCGGTTATCACTAATTTTTTTAATTTTATTGCAGACAGTTCTATTTCTTTTAATAAAATTTGATAATGTTCTGCGTTTTTTAATCTTGGTTGGCTAATTTTTAACAGAGCTTTGTCTTTGATGTTGCCTTGATATCTATCATCTTGTGAATCTGTAAGATTGTAATTGCCATTGTTAATAACATCTCTCCTCCAAGCATTGCTGTATTCTTTGCAGCAGTATGAACAGGTTAGATTACAATCCGCTCCTATAGTTAGATCGATTGTTTCTGGCTGAGTAATAATTTCTTGATGTGTCTTTTCTACCCCACCCTGATACAGTCTTGGACTTTGCGCACCATTGTCTTCTGCAGACCAGCAGTTCTGCTCACAACTGGCATTGCGCTCGTTCCTTAACATTTGTTCTCGTTCAAACACATTTACTTTGGTATTAAAAAGGTTTCCCGGATTTTCTTTAAGCCAATCAAAATCAATTGGGTGAGAAGCAGCGGCATGACAATTATAAGTTGTTTTGGATCCTAAATCTATCTTTAGGAATTTAAATTTCATTGAACAATAATAGTTTCTATTGTCCATATTTCTTTCTCTTTAAATCTATTTTTAATGCCGAAGATTCTGTAGATTTTAATATTGATTGTAGGGTAAACAATCTGCCATATTTAGATACTGCATCAGCAACGTCGGTGACACTATCAGGCCATTCGGGAAATGCCACGCTCCAACTAAATTCTTTGGCCTGTTCTATAAGTTTTTGACCTGCTTGATCTCTGTCCGGCACCACAATTATTTGCCTGTTTAATCCTTGTATCAGTTCTCTTTGCACGTCGTTAATGTCTGAACCCAATATAGCAACGCCGCTCAATGATATAGCATCAAACGGTCCTTCCATGACCAATACAAATTTTCTTTGCCAGTCTTGTGCGTCCATGTTAAACACATATCCCGGTTGTGTCTCTGTCCAATATTTTACTTCTTTGTTTCCAGTATCAAACAATCTACCAGTATGTCCGATTATTTCACCATGCCAATAGAAAGGTACGATCACTCTGCGATGGAAATCAGCGGTCTGATCTGGAGAATAATAAAAATCATACCAATCGGGCTCTATGCCTCGTTTCTTCAAATAATTTAATAATTGATCTATTTTTTCGTACTGTACAGTTGTGAGATCCTGTGCAAGATATTTTTCCAACCAAATTTCTAACTTGTGAGAATTTTTAGGTAGAGATTTTTTTTGAAAAGTTATAAATTTTTTCTTCTCATACTTAATATCAGCTTCTTCATGACGCATGGCCTCTATGGCTAATTTTTTAATGGTGTCCTCGGCAATGCCCAACCATCCCATAAGTGTCTTCATCTTGGTGGACAGTTTTCTTCCGATCACATAACTGGCTGTGTAACCACAATTGAAACAGTGATAACTTAGGGTACCATCCGCAGATGTCATTACTCCTCCACGTTTTCTTTTATCCGGTGATTCACCATTGTACACACAACAAGGTGCATTAAAACTCAACCAACCAGACGGAGTCTTTTTACGGCCAGCTGGTAACGATGTCAGAATAGTAGATTGGATCAGGTTCATCCTTATATTTTAACGTCTATATAGGATTTTGTCAATTTGTCCGTTATTACCCGTGTCATTGGCCCAACTGAATCTTACATTTTGGTAAACACCTGTAAAATTATAATAGGTAACACCCGAAGAATTACTGAAGTTAATAGTATTGGACTGATCTGTTGCAACGATATCGAAATAATCAGAGCTATCAGGTACTGCTGCCATGGTTCCTTGAATTCTTAAAGAACCAGAAAATGATTTTGTGTATACCGCGATGGTGTGCAGTGCTGTGTTATTATTGATCCCAGGATTGGCATCTATCGCTGAACTTGTTCTAGTAAGAGGTCCTGTTGTGACAGTAAAACTTGCAATCTCTTCACTATCAATTACATCAGGATAAGCACCATCCAACACTTCCACAGTACCGGCAGCATTATAGGAAGTATCAGCAAAAGTCACTGTTCGAGAGTTATCTGCGGCAACTTCTCTAATAGCATAGTTGTAAAATTTTGCATCTAATTCTAGAAGATCGCCTTCGGTAATATTAATACTAGCAGTGCCTTTCGTAGAGGTCGTGGATCCATCATCTAAAATAGTTAAATTTCTAGTTAGTACGGACTTTTTAGTTTCAGAATCTATTAGCACAAACTCATAAGTTTTAGCTGTGATATCCTGTGCTTTTTGATCTTCGTTTTTAAACGTAAAAGTAAGCGGATTTGACACTCCTTTATACAGTTTTATGCGCCTATCGTACACCTTAGAATTCCTTCCATGATAACCAGATGTGTATACAATTACCACATTGTTTAGTAAATACCTTGATACAGTTTGCATAGTACATTGCTCGCTGTATTTATTGAATATACTATGAATGAAATTTTTGAAACATTAAAAAATAAGTTTCCTTTCTTATCCCTTATACGCAAGGGGGATTTGGAGTTTGTTGGAATTGTACAAAATCAAGATAGCCAAGTAACCAGCTTCTATGACTATGGACGTATCATGTTACCAGCTGACAAAATGAAATTCTTAAAACTGGGTGAAACTTGGTGGTGGGAATCCAATAGAAAAATACCAATTAATATATTCTTAAAGAAAGATTTTGCCTATTTTAAGCCAACATTAGTAACTCTATCTAGCAAAGATATCAAAATAGTTCACGGACCTGTCGTGAGATTAGAGGATATATCTAAGAAAAGAATCAAACGCAGAACCATACAGTTGATGCGTCGACCTGTTTAATTTTTTTTGTTTTTTTTATTTCGTCTTTTGTGATCCATGTCATCCATGGTTTTAAGAACATAAGCGATAGTAGTCACAATGATTACTAAGCCACCGATTAGTATTATATCTGCGTTCATTATTCTAAATCCTCATGATAATACAAAAAAGCAATTATAGCACCCAGTGCGCCTAGAGCAAAAAAGAAAGGACCACAAACCACTGCGGCTGCTCTGAGTGAGCCCAACTGTTGCCATTTGGTGTTGAACACCATCAGCGGCCCCACGCTCAATGACAAGAATAGATACATGAACACTATCCATTCCGGCAGTTTCTTTAGATATTTTTGGATGTTTTTCATCCATCTATTTATTTTTTCTTGAGAAGATTCATCTGCACCACAATGGCCTGTGCATAGGCAACGGCATGAGATTTTTTAAAATAATAACTGTCGTCGGAGGGTTTTAGCCAGACTTCTTTTAATATTTCAGTCCAATACTTGTGCATAAGGTGACGCTTGGCGGGCCTTATGATCGCTAGCACCGCCGCTAGTTGTTCAATATTTTTTGGTTCCAATTTAGATACTATATCGAAATGACCGTTGATATGGAAGAGTTGATCCACAATTGTTTTATCTTTCAGCATGTTCCAGTCTGGTTCTTCCAACATCAATTCCACTAATTCTTGTTCTGTTTTTATACCTTCGTAAAGATTCACATTCAATAAATCTATTTTAAAATATCCACGCTCTTCTGCTCTTTTAAAATCAAAACTGCAAGAACCCGACATCGGATCCACAGGCACTTCTTGAAAGTACACTCCTGTTTTGTGTTTTTCTATTTCTTCGTCTTTGATGATAGATGCCGGCACATGTTTAAATAATTTTAGTGCTTGTTCTCTATTTGCAAAATCTATATCTACGTCTGGCATCAGTTATATCTCCTTCTGTTAGTTTCGGATCTTATCAATCCGCCCTTTTCCTTGTCGATAAACTCTAATACATCCAAGGTTAATTTATAACCCTTGCTCTCTTGTGCTGGATTGTTTACTTCTGGCATTATTACCTGTCCAATTGAACCGTCTTCTTTAATCACTATGACGGAATCTCCTACTGCCACATCTATGCCTTCTTCCATTTGAATCTTCTTACTCAATTTTGGCCTCTCGTGCTGCTTCTTGTACAAATATTGCATCTGCTGTTGATGATTTAAATTTATTAGACCAATACTCTGGGTTAATAAATCTCTGTACCATTTGTAATTGCTCGTCCGTAAAAGATTGTAACATTTTTTTTCCAGCACTACAACCAAGCACCAACCATGGAGATAATTTACCACTCTGTATATGTTGCACAGCTCTGGGAGTATTAACCAAACGAAAATAATCTGCCCATTGTACGTTTTGTTCTTCTGCCCAATCCATCATGGTTTGAATTGATCTTGTGAGTGCTGCTTCTACTGGTTCTGCTTTTAGCATGTCTATAAGGTACGCTTCATATAGATCGTCTCTTGCCCAATGATCTAATTTTATTCTTGATTTGATTATATAATCGATATATTTTTCTGGATATAACGGATTTATATGCATAATGTATCTACCAAATTTCACAAAAGCATTATAATAGGCGCTCTTACAGAAATCTTCATAGGTTTTTGGTTTTCCGTTGTTCTGATGTATTTGATAGAATCTTTGAAATACCAGGAACGCATTCTGCACCCATTTCTCATTTTTTTGCAGATGTCGGCGTTTGGGCTCACACACGTGAACCTGTAGAGTTCTTTCTTTCGTGAAACTCTTGCCGCAAAATGTGCAGGTGTTAAGATTGCTTTCCATGATCTTCTAGCAGTTGTTCTAGTTCGCTGTCAGTTATAATCTTATCCAATGTCTCAAGGTCCGACAGTTTGGTGTTAGGATAGATATCCATTAGAGTCTGTAAAGATTTATTCACATTCTTCTTCATAGGTTTGACCCATGGATGAAATTGTTGTTTCAATCCTCCACACATAGCAGTTAAAAGCCAACACAATTTTTTATGTTTTCCGCTCAATTCAAAAAGATTTTTATTAACACACTCGTTAACCATTTCTACATAATGCTCTTGATAGAATCTATCTCCAGACACAGCAGAAGCATATCTCATGGTCATGTAAGGGCTGTACAATGATCTTTCGTGCTCGTCAATACGATCATAATAATCCTTGTTACGAAAGTCTATAGCTTTCATGCTGTTTCTTAATTCAAAAAACTTTTTCTTCTCAGTCATCCTCTCTCCATGTTAGTGCAAATACTGATGCATGTTTGGGATTTTTAAAAGTTATCTCAATGTTCTTGCCTCGCAATTGATAACCCTGTATGCTTAATTTTTTCTTTCGAGCATGTTCCATGATCCATTCGATGTAATGCCTATTCATCAACACAGGTATCTCTCTGTCCCGTTCGTCCGGAACCATGATGACCGGAGCTTCCATGCGAACCACGTTGTCTTTTCTTCTTACCATACCGATCCGTATTCTAAAAATTCTGACTGTCTAGATATATCTTTGACAAAATAGGCACACGGTGGATTGTCTATATCTGTTAAAGGAACTGCAAGTATTTGTCCTGATTTGATCTTGGGAAAATACCATTTAACTTCTTGATAAATGTCCACAATGTCAATTTCCGCAAATTCTGGTCTTGACCCAGTTATAGGATTGTATATAAATGCAGAAAACCCCCGATCATTCAAACTGGTTATCGGCAATACATGCAATTCTCCTTGTTCTGGATCACCTATGATCATCTTCCAATCCAAGGGCATTTGTATTTTGTGTTTTCCTATCTGTAGCACTGCCGCCGGAGCATTAAACGATTCTAAAAATATTAAAGGTATAAAAAAATAGTCTGGATCAGCAGGATTAGAATTATCCAGCACTGCAAATCTTAATTTATCGTCTACATATTCTGGTATTTTTTCTAATACGTATGTTTTATTTTCTAATGTAAGGATTTTCATAATCTATCTTTTCTATATTATACGGATAATTGGCCTCTTTGTAAAACTTTTTTCTTTGCCCAAGATGTCTTTTTGCAAATTTACAACTGGAAGTTATATCCCATATATTAACATGATCTTTATCTTCTGCTTTTCTTATGCCCCTACCGATGCTCTGTATCACACGCACGAAACTTTTACCGGGTTCAATCAGCACCAAGTTAAAGATCCTGGGTATGTTTATGCCCACAGCGGCCACACCATAGGTGGCAATAATAACTTTGTGTTGTGCTATGGAAACTTCATCGTAATGTTCTTTTCTTTCTATATTTTTTGTAGATCCAGATATGAACACACTGCCGGGTATTTTATTTTCTAATAACTCACCAGCAGATATTCTATCCACTAGAATCATTGTGTTACCAGATGTAGCAATATTTTCTATAGTTTTTGCCACCCAATTCATACGGGTCTCATCTGTGGTCAGCCACTTTAATTCTTCTTGATAATTTTTAAATTCTGGATGATCTTGTGTTTGCAAAATGTTTACATGACAGTTAGCCAATACTCCTTTATCTTGTAATTCTTTTGCCGCTATCTTATTGGCCACGTCACCTATGCTGCATCGTAATCCGTAAAATTCATAGTCGGCTTTCGGCACTGTGCCTGTGAGTCCCCAACGTATGCCACATCGAGCAAACGGTCCTGTCAACATTCTTTTCAACACGTCGGCCTTGGCCATGTGTACCTCGTCCACTATCACAGTGTTAATGTTCTCTATAGCTTCTAGAAACGCTGTGGTCTCATCGTCTCTGCTTTTCTTTTCCAACACATTTAACGATTGCCAGGTGGCGATGGTGTTCTGTCGTCCTAATTCTTTTCTGTCACCATAGTATACTCCCACATCTAGATTACATGCTAAAAAATCATCTTCGGTTTGTGTGACCAAACTCTTGTTGGGCACAATAGTTAGAGTACGTCCATAATTTTCAACCAGTCGACACAGTGCTGCTGTGATGATGGTCTTGCCTGCTCCTGTGGCAATCTCTTGAATACACTGAGGATTCTCCAGGAACTTGTTTATGGTTTCCACTTGATAATCTCTCAGCACTATGGTTTGTCCAGCACAGGGATGATTCTTTGGCCACTTGATATCAGACAGATAGTTTTGATCTATCAATTTAAATTCAAAGTTGTGTGGAGTTCTCTGATCTTCCAATTCCACATATACTCCAGCATCTTCCAGGATGGGCAATATCTCTCCCACCAAAGCCAGATAGGTGTTGCCACCCAATCCGAAGAAACTGACCTTGCCATCCCATCTGCCCAGCTTCACTGCTGGTAGATGTCGAGCGTATGGTATCTCAAATTTAAATTTGTTGCTGAGGTGTTTCCTGTGATCTAGAGAAAGGTTCTCAAATTTGACGTTTACCTCGTCTCGAATTACCAGTTTGCATGAACTCATACGGATTGTATCTTGTCAGATGGTTTCTGACTCATATAATACAATCTTTTTGGCAAACTTTCAACCAGCTTATCCAGAGTGTTGGTGCTCATGGCCCACATTGGGGTATCCTGCAACATGAATGCTATCTTGGGTTTGATTCCAGATCGCAATAATGTCCTTGGTATTTTGTTTCTAACAAATATAATTTTAGTCTGCGGGGAGATCTTTCTATTGCTGACGCTCAATGCATGTAGGGTTTTCCATTGGTTATATATTCGCTCACGTTCTTCAATGGGAGTGTCCGCACCATAGACGAAGTCTGGTGATGGAAACTGCTCCACTTCGGAGTTGGTATCTGTGGATATTGGTTGATTAAGTTCAAAACCAAAAAAGATATTGTCCTTTGTTATGCCTGCCGTTTCAAATTCTCTCAGCCATTCATAAACTGATGTAATCTCATCTTTGATTCCCAGATCCCCGCTGAATGGACAGATCGCGGGCAAGTCTTCTAGTTCTATGATAGCTTGTAGTAAAGTTTTCCTGTCATAGACTTTCCTGTCCACGAACAAATCAGTGTTAGATGCATAGGCTATCTTTTCCGCTAGTGTTCGTGCAGGAGCAGAATTATTTCTTACAGAAGAAATACGGAGTTGTTTCAATTGGTCTATCTGCTGGAGATATGACAGCGATTGACAATTTTCTCGCCAATATTCTGCAAGTGAGTCGGAAGCATTGATCAATCTTATTGAATCATTATCTACATCAGCAATGACAGGCAGATATTTCCTCTTCTCTTGTTTGATCTCTTCGTAGTCATTCAAAATTTTCGTGTTGAGTATCTTGAAATCATATCTTACCGCTATCAGCGTCACATAGTAGGCCACCGTATCGGTATAATTCATGGTCCATTTTTTTGTCTCTCCGTCATACAGCATTGGAACCAACTCCTGTGTTTTCTTTTTAAGGCATCTTATCAATGCAATAAATTTCTCGTTATAAGGAAATCTCATTTCTAGAACT
>Ga0129333_10000579_pt1 | contig 30566 bp, 33 predicted proteins | sample CPB6_08_DNA_FD_94474 | JGI IMG/M metagenome (GOLD analysis project Ga0129333, IMG submission 94474) | Freshwater to marine salinity gradient microbial communities from Chesapeake Bay, USA - CPBay_Sum_0.6_0.8_DNA | ecosystem: Environmental > Aquatic > Marine > Coastal | place: USA: Chesapeake... | reverse complement strand
TAAGAACGACAAGTCAGATGTTGAGTCTGACGAAGAGGCTGGTGAGAAGAAGCGCAAGCGTGCTTCTAAGAAGAATACCGACAAGCCTAAGAAGGCACCATCTGCTTACAACATCTTCATCAAACAAAAGATGCTTGAACTCAAAGAGTCTGATCCATCTATCCCTCCCAAGGACTTGATGAAGGTGGCATCTACCTACTGGTCAAAGCTATCCGATGAGGAGAAGAAGACCTTCAAGGAAGCTCAGTAAAAAACAAAAAAATGTGAAAAAGATATCTAAACTATACATCTTTTTTACCTTTGTATATAGGGTATCAATTTTTACTGTTTTTGCAAAAAAATGACTGTCAATATGGTATAGACTATTTGACATACACGAGTTTATTGAAAATGATGTCTACTATGACCTCTGACTACATCACGATTGCCAAGAATACTGTTCTTAATTTGAAGAAGTCCAACCCAAACACTTCTCACCAAGATCTGATTAACTCTGTTGCTCCCCATTGGGAACTTCTCAATGAGAAAGAAAGGAAGGAAGTAATACTTTATGCTATTAAGACTTCCTTTATGAAGTTTGATTAAGTTTCATTTATCACCACTTAAAGTAAAAAATCAAAAAAACATATTTTTTACCCTTTGGATGTTTTATTTTTTGATATATAGATTTTTACCAATTTTTATCGTTTTGAAAAAAAAATGATTAAAGCATTAAAAAATGTATTTGACATACACAAGTGTATTAAGTCAATCGCAATCAAATGTCTCTCAACTCTAAGATCATCGAGAAGTTCTCAGCCATTATCCTTGAAGACGATACCAATCGTACTGTTACTGAGATGAAGAAGATTCTCGGAGAGGTCTACAAGGATGTTAAGAATGAGAAGGTTGATGTTGATACCGACTCTGACGACGATAACAAGACTAAGAAGCGCGGTCGTCCTTCCAAGAAAAATGGTAACAAACCCAAGAAGGCACCATCTGCTTACAACATCTTTATGAAGAAGAAGATGCTTGAGCTTAAGGAGTCTGACCCATCTATCCCTCCCAAAGATCTGCTGAAGGTAGCTTCTACCTACTGGTCGAAGCTCTCAGATGAGGAGAAGAAGGCTTTCAAGGATGAAAATACTGCAACTGAAGAATAAAAAACAATAAAAAATACAAAACGATAAAAAAATATATTTTTTTACTATTTTTATCAAAAATTATCAAAATAACAAATTACACTTATCTTTTAATATTATAACAACAATTTGATAATCAATATTTTGATTATGTTTGATATTTTCACAAAACTCCCAGTTTGTATCTGTCAACTTATCCTCGTAATATTTATACAACCTTTTAATTGCTTTATTAAATCCATAGTTCATAATAATGTCATATATTTGTTTTTTACTCATATTTTTAACATAATTATATGGGAAATCATATATATAATCATACAAGCTATCACCAGACATATAAGTCTTATTTTTCATATAATCATTCACATCTACAATATGAATGATTTCTAATACATCATTCAATTTTGTTTTGAAATTATCAATGTTTTTTTTAAGATTATTATCTTCTTCGTAGATTACTTCCATTATTACCAAAATAAAGCTATTATTACATCATTTTTTACCTAAATAATGTAAATGTTTTACACAAGATTTTAGATTTTGATATATGTTACTATAATAATTATATTTAATATCATTTTCATTACACCATTCTACAATAATTTTGTGTAACTTATGATAATGCACGTGAGAAATTCGAGGGAATAAGTGGTGTTCTATTTGATAATTTAGACCACCGTGAAAGAATCCTAATATTCTTCCACCAACACTCGAAGATGATGATACTTGCTCTATAGCCCAGTCATTTTCTTTATCTTCATCAAAAGTCAAAGAACAATCAGTTCCTTCAAAATTATGAGATATTATGAAGTTTATACCTAAATATAATCCTCCAATCGATATACTGATTAATATATATATAAATGTATAGATTGATGGATAAAAATATAATGGTATTCCATAAAACCTTATTAAAAATAGCAATCTAAAGAAAATACCAATATTTGCTTCTCTTCTTGCCATTTTACTTATATATGTACCACAATGTTTCATTACAATTAAATCATAAATCTCTTTGAAATGCCAAGAAAGAGGTAACAACAAAAAGAGAAACCAAGTATATATTGTTTGAAAATAATGATGCTGTTTTCTTTCTACAGTTTTATGTAATCTAATAGCAGTTGTTGTAACATCTGGATCATAATTTATTGTATTTGTATAAGGGTGGTGCATTAAAACATGATGGTGCTTCCAAAGCAGTGAACTCCCTCCTATCCAATCCTGTGTATATCCCCATAAAACGTTTACCCAAGGTTTACGTGATACAGCACCATGATTTGCATCGTGTTGTATACATAAACCAATAAGTGCCATTGTAATTCCTAATAAAATACTTTTGGTATATGTAAATCCATTAAAAATATTATCAAGTTCTAAATATATTTCAAACATCATTATGATAGTAGCTTTTATATACCATTCTATGGTAGCATATGGATATGGAATGGCTTTTGAAACTTTTGTCTTTAAATCTTGGAAAATTTCAGAATTTAAAATATATTTATGTTTTGGAGGATATTTTCTTTTTCTTAACTTAAAGTTTTCGAGAGCATCTTCTCTTATGTTTTTATGATTATGAATCATATAATAATGAACAGTAGCATCATTTCCTCCAAATATATTAAGCATCGTACTACCTCCAGGATGATGTTGTGCAAATCTTTCTAAATTATATACATTTTCTCCTATAATGACCTCATTGTATTTAAGTTCATCTTCTTTCATTTTTACATATAAAATATTTTTAATTCTTTATATATCATATGAAAAGAGTACATACGAAAAGAAAAATAAGAATTTATAAAAAGTTTTATAAAAATTAAAAATAATCTTTCGTATGTACTCTTTTTTATTATTTGTTAAAAATAATTCTACATATATTTCTCCCTTTCTTTAAAATCTTCAATGAATGCTTTTATTATTTCATATTTCAAAATAGCTATACGATTGCCCTTATTAGTTTTTATTAAAGACATTAGTTTATTAGTTCTATCCTCCATATTTTTAACAATATCTTTCATTTGTTTTTTGTCGTCTCCTCTTGTTCCATATAAGAAATATCTTGTAATGCCCACAGCGCCAAGAGATTCTATTCTATCAGCATCTTGAACACAATGAAGTTTCTTACAGTTTATTACAATTCCTTTTCCTTTTTGGCTAATTTCCTTTGATAAACTTACATTACAAGCTATTGTAATAACATTTTCTATAATATTATCATTAATTTTATTCTTGAAAAAACTTCTTAATATTTTTTCTTGAGATTCTAAATCATTTGTATATTTATGGTCGTTTATATCGTGTGTCAAAGCTCCTAACTGTATCTCAAATATATCATCTATAGTCATATTTTCACTTAAAGCAATTTCTGTAGCAATATTTTTTACTCTTTTCACATGATTATAATCGTGTGATTCATCGTAATTTTTCATAATATTTTCTACAAACCTTTCAGTTTCATTAATAATTTCTTGTTTATCAATGGTAAACATTGTTAAATATAAAAAATAAAGTTCTATATCATTTTTTACTTAATACATATGCTATCTAAATAACTTGTAATATTTTTTGGTTCTATGTAACCATTTTTTTTCTTATTATATATTTTATTTACAATCTCAATAGTTTTATTATCATCTGACATATTTAAAATCATATCTCTAATATTACTCTCATATACTACCAAATCTCTTGACATTTGAATTGATGGAGAATAAACTCCTTGTGAAAATAAAGAAGCTGATATTAGACCAGTTATAAGAATTGTAATTATCCACATCATAAAAGTTTTTCTTAATAAGGACCAATTCATATTATGTCTATTTTCTATTATACTAAGACCTATTTCTGCACCAACTACACAATGTGTAGTAGATATAGGAATACCTGATATAGAAGCAATTAATACTGTCAATGCAGTTGATAATTCAATGCAATATCCTCTTGATGGTGACATTTTACAAATATTTACTCCAATTGTTTTCATTAAATTATATCCATATGTAAATAATCCAATAACTATACCTGCTCCACCCATTGCAAAAATCCATTTTGGAGCATTTGCCTTAGTTGACATAACCATATTTTCATATACATACAAAATTCCAATAAATGGCCCGATTGCATTAGCTACATCATTGGCTCCATGAGCAAATGCCACACAAGATGATGAAAATATTTGAAGATATCTGTAATGATTTTCTATTTCTTCATCAAATTCTTCTACGCCTTCATGAATCTTTTTAATTTCTTCTGAAGTATTTGCGTGAATATCATAATTTACACCATAAGTAATAGTCTTAAAAACTTTTTTAAATAAACTTTCTTTACCATTGTTTTCAATATGAACGGATTCGACTATTCTTAAAATAGTATCATCTTTATTTTTTTTGAATTTAGAATATACATATTGTGCCATACCTGATAATACAACAGCTCCTATTGATACAAGTGATGATACCCAAGCACTCTTATTTGCATCCCAATTTAATTCTTTTTTTCCTCCTTTATAAAAAACAAAAAAGAAGTTTATAAAGAATGTAATATATAACAAAAATGGAGAAACTACATATAGATATCTAATACTGTTTTTCCTATTTATAATCAATACCTTGTTTAAAGTAAATAACAAACTTGATAGTATACCAGATATAATAGGTGAAGTAAACCAAGATATAATTATAGGAACCAATCCTTTAATATAAGGAAAAGAATTGGTTTTATCTACCCAAACAATGGATTTATCCCCACCATATACAAGAGAAAAACCTGTTACTGCACCAACTATAGAGTGTGTAGTAGAAACTGGCATACCATTATATGTTGCAATAAATAACCATAATGCAGATGATACCAATGAACATAACATACCATATGCAAAAAATTCTGGTTTATCATAAAATGTTTCAGGTCGTGCTATACCACTTGATATTGTATCAGAAACCTCTCCTCCCAAAATAACGGCTCCAGCAAACTCAAGCAATCCTGCTAAACAACATGCCTGTGCGATTGTCAAAGTTTTCGCCCCCACTGATGGACCAAAAGAATTTGCTACATCATTTGCACCAATAAAATAAGATGTTACAAAAGAAGTTACTCCACCTGTTATAACAATCCATTGGTAGTCATACCACATTTTTAATTCAATACTTAATTCTTTTTTAAGTACTTTATATAGGTAAGCATATGACAAAAGAATGTCCTCCTGATAAAGTCTTGAATCCTTTAACAAAAAGATGTATTAAAAAACCAAAAGAGGCAAAGCTCAAAGAATGTCCTCCTGATAAAGTCTTGAATCCTTTAACAAAAAGATGTATTAAAAAACCTAAGGAGATTAAACAAAAAGAATGTCCTCCTGATAAAGTCTTAAATCCTTTAACAAAAAGATGTATTAAAAAACCTAAGGAGATTAAACAAAAAGAGTGTCCTCCTGATAAAGTCTTGAATCCTTTAACAAAAAGATGTATTAAAAAACCTAAGGAGATTAAACAAAAAGAGTGTCCTCCTGATAAAGTCTTGAATCCTTTAACAAAAAGATGTATTAAAAAACCAAAAGAAAGTGTCAATAGAAATTTAGAATTATCAAGAATACATTCTCCTAAACAACATTATTTTTTGAGTGATTTCATAAAAGATAGTAAAAAAGAAAAAATATTCAAAGAATCTCCAAAACTGTTAGACAAACGTCTTAGTTCTTTAATAAAATTTAAAAAAGCCAAAATAGTGCAAAGATTTATGAAAAATAAATTGATTATAAAAAGATTTGACATAGATAGTCGTATTAAATATTACAAATATATCACATCTTTTATTAATAATATAAATGATGAATCTTGTTTAAAATCAAAAATATTCATATGGAAAAATAATAAAGAAACTCATGGATATACAATCAATGATGTAATTGATTTAGAAAAACAAATAGGAACAGAAAGTGCAAACGCTGTTATATACAAGACATCTATAAAAAATATGATAGGTACAGCCCCAATTGCTGCTAAATTAATGACGCATACTTCAGATAATTTAAAAGAAATATCTATTAATAAAATGGTAACAAAAGATTTAGTTCTCAATAAAGAATCACGGCACTTTCTGATTACCTATAAAGTATTAAAATGTTTTTCAAATAAATTATTGAATAATAGTTTACCAAAAATAATTCAAAAACGAAATTATTACATAACATTAAATGAATTAGCACATGGTGATTTAAAACATCTTGTAAATACAAGAAATTTATTATCCGAAGATGAAATGAAAAATATATTTGTACAAACAATGTTATCAATTGCTACATTTCATTGTTTAAAATATGTTCACAGAGATTGTCATTGGGGTAACTTTTTATATCAAGAAATAAAAAATAAATCAGGCGTATATCATTATAAAATAAATAATGGTGATTATTATGTAAAAAACTGTGGATACAACATAATGATATATGATTTTGGATATGCTGAAAAACACAGTGCATATCAAACATACAAACCTGAAAGTGAAGATCTTGAATATTTAATAGATGATTATATAAGAGTTTCTTGGGCTTTTAAAAACATGAAATGGGGAGGTTGGAGTGACCATTCTGATTATCCATCTGATAATATTTCTAAAACAGTTTCATCTTTTACTAATAGTTTAAATAAATATTTGCGACATAACTACGAATTAAATAATAATAAAGAAGACTATACTCTAAATAGTTTTATATCAATATTACGCGGATTACTAATTTTTTATTTCCCCTCAATTATTAGCAAAACAATTCCAAATGGTGAAAATATTATCAATATACATCCATATTCAATTGATATAAACCCTTGAAGATTTAAAATGGCACAAAAAGAACTTTATGCCATTTTAAATCTTCAAGGGTGTAAATCTCAAAAACAAAATACATATATAGAATTAGACAATTTGTCTAAACGCATTTATTGCATTTTTTGCACTCTCTTTATGGTCTATTATTTTTTCAATATTTTGATATTCTGGATTCCATTTATTTATATATTCATGATCTTTATCAAACTTTTTTGCCTGTAAATCTGGATTAAATATACGAAAATATGGTTGGGAATCTGTTCCAGTACTTGCAGACCATTGCCATCCACCATTATTACTTGCTGGATCATAATCAACAAGTTTTGTGGCAAAATATTTCTCACCCCATCTCCAATCTATTAATAAATCTTTCGTTAAAAACATTGCTGTTATCATACGTACTCTATTATGCATCCATCCCGTTTCATTAAGTTGCTTCATACCAGCATCCACTATAGCGTATCCGGTCTTACCATCACACCATAGTTTGAACATTTCTTTGTTATTATTCCATTTAATATTATCATATTTTATTTTAAAAGAATTTCCTAAAACATCTGGAAAATGATATAATATATTAGCATAAAACTCTCTCCAAAACAATTCACGTTGTAACTCTTTATTACCTTCGTAATTATAAAATACTTCACGTATACTAATGCAACCAAATTTGATATATGCACTGAGTTTTGTAGTTTTATCTAAAGAAGGATAATCTCTCATTTTTGAATAATCATTTCTTTTGATTTTCATTCTCTCAAGAGCTAATCTTCTTCCACCATTTACAGCCAGATTATCATTTTGTATATAATATTTCTTTTTATCAAATGATGAAATATCTTTTATATATTTTATGTTATTTTTTATTATAACTGGTTTTTCTACTTTCTGTAAAATACATTGTTTGTAAAAAGGTGTGAATACTTTATATGGCTCATTATTTTTGTTAACAATCATACCCATTTTAAATAATGTATAATCTTCTTCGGTAATTAATTTTATGTTCTTTTTTTTACACCATTCTGATATTATATTATCTCTTTTAATTGCAAAAGGAGAATAGTCTAAATTGTATGCAATAGTTGTGATATTAAATTGTTTAGATAATTTTTCTAATACGGATATATCATCTCCTTCGAAATAATTAATATGAACTTTTTGTTCCAATTCTTCAAGACTTTCTATCATAAACTGGACGCAATTATTGCTAAAATATTGATTAAATTTACTGTAAATTTGTTTAGGATTAAAAATGAACAAAGGATATATTTTTTCGTTTTCATCGGAAGACATTAGTTTATTAAAAGCAAGATTGTCTTCTATTCTAAGATCTCTTCTAAATAAGAAAATTTTAATGTTCATATATGCTTTAAAAATAGAATATATAAAATAAAGGAAATTATATCATATATATTTTTTTTTCAATTCATATAATAGGAAGAAGAATTAATCATGGATTTAGTAAGAAGGGCGTATGTTGGCGAAAAAGAGAGAAAAGCAAAAAATGCAAAACAATATATTTTAGTGCGTTCAGCTTTAATTGGAAAACAAAAAAGAAATATATATATCAAAGATTCTAAAGAATATATCAAACACAATGGAAAATATGTTCAATTAAAAAAATATATGAAAAATATGATTGATAAAGAAATTTTACAAATAAATAAAGAAATAGAAAAAACTAATCCTTGTAAGAAAGATTGTGCGGCTGAAAATAAGATTTGCAATAAGAAAACACATAGATGCAATAAAATAAAAGAAGAAAAAGTACCTAAGAGAGTTGCTATCAAGAAGCAGAAAGATGCTGAAATATATGAACATGTATTCAAGAAACATTTTTTAAAACATTATGGATTCTGGGTAGATGAAAAAAGAATTCATGATATTCGACAATTGGAAAGAAAAAATGAAAAAAGCGCTTATGATGAAATATTGAAAGATGCGAAAAATGCATGGGATCGTTCGCATATAAATATGGATAATATTGGGAAAGAGGATTTCTATAAAATGGCAAAAGGATTAATTAAAAAACACAAAAAACCATTAAATGAAATGACACTAAGTGATGTTGATAATGAATATTATGAATATAATAGCCTAAAACGCAAAAAACAATTAAAAGCGGATCTCAAACTTTTACATGAAAATCCCACATTGTATGCGAAAAAATACCCCCAATATTTTAAAAGCAGTAGCTAAACAAAGACTACAAATTATTTTTTTTACCGTTTTCCACCATAGTTTAGGGTTTCAATAGTAGTCAAGTATTGAAATAATATCATATTTATCGATAAATAACAAAAAAAATGATATTCAATCTTAATTAATATATTATCATTTCGATGAAGATAATTAACAAACGTATTAAGAAGAATAAGGATACCAATAAGATTATTTCTCAAGAAGTAACAAAAAAGCAAAATAAAAAGGTAAAGAATCCCGAACCGGTGTCAGAAAAAAAGGTAGAAACTCCTGAAAATGAAATAATCAACATTCCAAATATTCTTACAAATGACATAGAACTGTTTAAAACACTATTTGAAGAATTTAGAAAAGTAAATAATATCTCGCAGCCATCAGAAATCAATAACTTGATCGAATGGCTTCAAGTAGATAAATTTATCGAAGGTTATGTTGCTGGTCTGAAATATATTAATAAAATGGAAAAAGTTATTTGCGAATATGGTATTAGTAATTCAATGATTTTGCTAATTGATTATTACATGGATGATATTTACGATGGTCTATTTGATAATGAATATCTTGCCTTAAATCAAATTAAAAAACAAAGTGATGCAAATAATAATTATGACATGTGCCTTTGTATTTTGAGGAAAACAATAGGTCAAAAAATTAAAAGAAAAATGATGGGGTTTTAACATGGCTTAAAAGTATTCTAACAAAATATAGATAATGAAATGGTAAAATATAGTAAAAAAATCACACACTTGATATTATCTGATGGGGGATTTAAAGGATTTGTATATTTAGGTATTTTAAGATTTTTTTACATTCACAATTTGATAGACAGTATTAAAAATATTTCAGGAACATCAATTGGAGCTTTGTTTGCAGTTATTTTTGCATTAAAAATTCCAATCGAATACATTGAAAAAGAATTTTATGAAGTTTTGGAAGAAGTGCGGGATAACAAAACATGTTTTATAGATTATAACTGTTTTCATAATTTATTTATAGAAAATGGTATATTATCATTAGATTTTTTAATAAATCCTATAAAAAAATACTTGAAATCAAAATATGAAATAGATGATATTACTTTTATAGATTTTATTAAAAAAACAGGTGTAAATATTTATATAAATTGCACTAATATTAATACAAATACTAACAAAGTATTTTCAGCAGACGATACTCCTAATATTTCTGTAATAGAAGTTTTAAGAGCTACTATGTGTATCCCTATTATATTTAAACCTATAAAAATCGATGATGAATACTATATAGATGGTTGTATAAATCAATCTCTTACATATTATCATGATACCTTTGGAGAAGTTCCAGAACATAACAAACTATTTATATATATAAATCCAAACATTTCAAACATTACTGACTGTAGTTCTTCAATAGAATATATTAAACAAACGCTAAATATAATGTTTAACTATAAATTCAAAAAGACAGAAAATACAAAAAAAGATTTTATTTTGACATTAAATGATATTCCATATGAAGAAGCAATGAAATTTCATATTACAAAAAAAAACATCAAAATAAATGTATCACAAGAAGATTTGAATAAATTAATATTAAAAGGATTTATAGATATATCTGAATATATGAGTAAGTTTCTTATAAATGAAAAATCTTCTCAATAAACAAATGGTACTAAAACAAAAGAAAAAGTTTGGAATGAAGATTCAAACACAGTCTATTACATATGAAGAAGTACATTTTAGAGTATTGAAGATTATTTCATCACAATCTAACTATGATTTGATAAACAAAGTATTATTTTATATGTTTTACTTCATTGATAAAGATTATAATAATATTCTAACAAATATTACATCATTATTACAAAACTATGATATGAATAACCTGTTTTGTTATTGGGGTTCTAAGGAACTGCCATTAATTTTAAAAGAATCTATCTATGTCTTCTTATGTAATTTAAAGGACTATATTGAAAACTATTTTAATATTAAAACAGAATTAAATCTGTTTTGTAAAACAGTATTTATAGAATGTATCACAAAAGAAAACAAAGAGCAAATAAGTTATGAAAAATATAAATATTTTCATTTAACAAAACTTTTATTGACATTCAATGAAAAGTTTCAAATATTTTCAAAATTAATATACATTTATGATAATATATGTAAAGATAATGTAAGGGAATATTTATTTGAAAATGAAAAGCATTTGAATTTTACAATTTTTATAAATTTAATTCATAAAAAAGAAGAATATGTGGAAAAACTTGCATATAATGTTTACAAGTTTATATTTGATAATTTAACAACAAAACAATTAGAAAAAATAAAAAAAATTTCAGAACTCGTTAAAGATAACTTTGCAATTGTGGAAAATATAGCAGATATATTCAATAAACATCCGCAGTTTTTCAAAAGGGAAATCAAAAAAATTCTTCTACAATATAACTCTGAATTTTTGTGTAATCAATCAATATTCAATAAAAAGTTTAAAAAGATATGTATGGTTGTTCCATATAAAAATAAAAATAAATATCTTAAAAAAATTGTATATAATTGTAAAAAGTTAAATATTGATATAATAAGATTATATAATTATATTAAAATACTGAGTTGGAAAACAAAATGATAATCACTTAAAAACAAAACATATTAAACTACATAATAATGCTGAGTAATCATAGACTTATTACATGTACTTTATTTTTTATTACATATGTTACAAATATCAATTCATTTTCACTAAATAGCCTTGTACTCAATCGCAGAGATTTTTTCCAAAAATCGGCATCGGCATCTGCATTTTCTATGGTTCCATCTGTTTTTAACCAAGACAAGCCTATTTGTATTATCGGTGCAAGTGGTGAGACAGGAATTGAATGTATTAAAATTTTATCAGAAAGAAACAAAAAAGTAAGAGCTGTTTCAAGGAAAGGAGTTGAAGGTAATAAAAATGTTGAAAATATTCAATATGATATTAGAAATGCAACTGGGCTTGATAATATTATTAGAGGAACATCTTCTGTAATTTTTTTAGCAAACGGAAAAAAGAAGCCACAGTTTTCCAGGAAATATATTGAAAGTAGTCAGACATATGAAGAGATTGATGTATCTGCTCTTACTAATGTTGTAAAATCATGTGTTAAAAATAACATTAAAAGATTTGTATACGTATCGGCTTCTTGTAAATCTTGTATGATTGACCCAGATACAGCAGTAGACAAAATCAGTGGAATTGAATGTGAAAATTGTCGTTCAAAACAAACAGGAGAAGGAATTATTAGAGATATATATTCTTCTGTGCATTCAAGTGGTAAAAAGATTGACTATACAATTATTAGAGTTGGCTTTCTTATTAATGGCGATAAGAGAAAGATAAATGAGATCGAGATTAATCAGGATTTCACAAAATCTGGTATGTTATCACGTGAAGATTTGGCGACACTTTGTATAGATGCAATTGATATTCCAAAAGCTGGGGGGAAAACAGTAGAAGCTTATTATAAAGATACCACCCAGCCCTTTGATGTCAAGGAAAGCTTGGATAAATGCACGGGTCTTGGTAAATCAATCGAGGAATGCTTTTTCGGCTCTGAATACAAAGATAAGAAACCCACGGATATGGAAGAAGTAAGAAAAAAACCAATTAAGGGTAGTTTGTTTGCTACGGGAAATGAATATTTAGGCGAGGAATTGATTGAAATGTTTGAAAAAACTAAAAGCGATAGTGAAAATAACTTTTTAATTACAAAAGAAAGAAAAAAAGATTTGTTGGAGAACTTTGATTCTTCTGATATTATGTCAATTTAATTTTTATAAATTATTTTCTTTATTATTTAGTATAAATGCTAAATGATTTTGTCTTGAAAAATAACAAAAACTCCGACGAGGCCTTTTATATAGTTGATCTGGCTAAAATTGAAAATGCCTTTAACCGTTGGAAAAAAAATCTACCAGATGTACAACCCTATTATGCTGTAAAGTGTAATCCCGACCATAAAATCGTTTCATTGTTATATGAAATGGGATGTAATTTTGATTGTGCTTCTAAACCTGAAATGGAACAAATTATGAGTATAGAGAATGATTCTTCGAGGATATTATTTGCTCACCCATGTAAGTATCCTTCACATCTTGAATATGCAAAAATGAATCATATAAATCTCATGACTTTTGATAATGAAGAAGAATTACATAAAATTAAAAATTGCCACCCCTTTGCCGAACTTTTACTAAGACTTGCTGTAGATGATTCACAAAGTATGTGTAAATTCAATAGTAAATTTGGATGCAGAGAAGAAAATATATCATATTTGTTAAATATTGCAAAAGAACTTGGTCTTAAAATTGTTGGATTTTCATTCCATGTAGGTTCTGGATGTAAATCTGCAGAAACATATTATGATGCTTTAAGAAGATGTAAAGAAGCTATGGATATTGCAAAATCTTTAGGATATCAAATAAGTGTTATAGATATTGGTGGTGGGTTTGTGGCAAAATCAGATGATTCTGTAAATTTCGAGGAAGTTGCTGAATGCATAAAAAAGGGAATTAATGATTATTTTCAAGACAAATCAATAAAATTCATAGCAGAACCTGGTAGATTTATGGTACAAGAATCACATAAATTAATTTTGACAGTGATATCAAAAAAGAAAGAAGATGATAAGTTTATATATTATTTAAACGATGGCATTTACGGTTCATTTAATTGTATTATATTTGACCACCAAAATCCATCAATAATCCCATTAAATGTAAATTCTAATTCCGAACTATTTGAATCAAAAATATTTGGCAACACATGTGATTCAATGGATGAAATATCCAAATCTGTGATGTTACCAGAACTTTTCATAAATGATAGTTTATATGTAGATAATTTTGGTGCATATACTACATCAGCTAAAAGCGACGGATTCAATGGATTTAAAGTAACTAATAAGGTGTATGTTTAATTAAAACAAAAACAAATAGTAAAATTCTGAAAGTCAATAAAAAACACAATATAAAAATGAACTGTAAATACAAAAGAAGAATATTGAATAAAACTACTTAAAATACTAAAACTTTATTTTTTAAATATTTCTCTTGATTGATGTAATATTTTTTAAAATGAATTATAAATCCAATATACTGGTCCACCTGGAACCTCTCCACCACTATATGAAGCATCTTGGTTATTAAAATAAATTTGTAAATAATTTTTTCCATTCTCATATATTTTATCTAAATTAAATACATATGTTCTATATCCAATATTAAAAGTATACCAATATGTATTTGTATAAAATGCTATATTTAATGATTGATCATTTACATCAACAAGTAATTTACCCGTACTCATATCGACTTGAGGAGAATATACCATACCCCATATATCACCTGACCATGATATTTTTCCAAAATGGTCAAGCCAACGTGATTTTAATGAAAAAAAAGTTAAATTTCCCACATACATATGTATATGATCGGCATTGTTATAAACATCATTATATATAGGTAAATGAGTGTCGAGAGCATGTAATGGTATTAATTCTTCCAGAGGTATCTTCAATAAAAGTACTGCTCTATAATTTAGATCATTTACTTGACCTGCGCCTGTTCCATAAATATTTACTTTATCAGCAACTATTGCAATACCAGAATTTCTTTTACTTTTATTATTGATTTTAAAATTTCCTTGATTTCCAGAATATAGCTCCATTTCACCTATTTGACAATACTCTGTAACAGTGCTATGTATTTTGTTAATTACAATTACATAATATCTATAAGATGCATTATTTTTAATTATGTAACTTGTTAATTGAACACCTGTTGGATTAGGATCCTCTCCTGTATATATAGGTGTCCAAGATGAATGGTTTATATCATTATAACAAGCTTGGTTATTAGAACCATATATTTTGAAAGATTTTGGTTTTCTAACAAAAGAATTGTCGCTTCTTGAAAATATATTTAATTTTTTTAAAACAATTGATTCTCCCAAATCTATCATTAACCATTCTCCAGGATAATCTGATTTATTATAAGTAGAATTTGTTCCATTTATATAACTTGCAGAGGACGTGCACCAACCCCATGATGAAAAATCACCTGATCTAATTACACCATCAAATGATCTATATACATCATAATCACCATTATGATTATAATAAGAGGAGGCTTTTACACTAACTGTTGCGTTACTATTTATCCCAGAGTAAGTTAATGTATTGGCAGACATTCTTTGTCTTGGATATTTAATATAATCAGAGTTATCAATATTTATGTCAAACTCTTTACAATCAATAATATTATTCGTATCGTCATAAATATTTTGTAAACTACTTAATTTAATATTATCACCGAAACTCATCTAATAATATATTATATTTTAATTACTTTGATTTATACAAATAAATAAATGAAAAAATAAACAATTAAATTAAGGTCTCAATTGAGGAGCCATATTTTTTAGAGGAATATCTAATGGAATAGTATTGTTGCTGGCTTGTTTTATTTTTTTTTCAGGTTCGATTCCAGAAAATGAACCCATTTCGAAAGTTCCTAAGATAATATCAAGCGATATTGTTTGATTTTCTCTCAGAACAGTCATTTTAATTTTGTCTCCGGGTTTATATTTATCAAGGACAAACATCAAATCATTTGGTTTTTTGATAATATAATCATCAATACCAATAATGATATCTCCATAGGAACTACTTGTGACGTTTGTTGCATTATTATCAAATGGATTCTTTTTCTTAATTCCGCGCAATCCTGCAGCAAATGCGGGAGAAGTATTTGGAACATCTAATACAATTACTCCGTTTTCAATAAATGGAACTCCTGACTTTTCAGCCTCTTTTCTTGATGGATTTCTTTCAAGATATGAAATACCAAGAACTGCTCTTTGCACTATACCATTTTGAATAATATTATCAACAGTCTCTTTTACTATATCAACAGACAAAGCAAAACTTACACCGGATGAAACACCCATTCCAAGTGTAGCAGTATTAACACCAATTAGTTTTCCAGAAGAATCTACAAGAGGTCCTCCTGAATTACCTGGATTTACAGCTGTATCCGTTTGAATAATATGTTTAATCTTTCTACCAGTAGGAGCAGTCATTTCACGATTTTTTCCAGAAATAATACCAGATGTAAAACTATGATCTTGTCCAAATGGATTACCAATTGCAAAAGAAGATTGCCCTATTTTGACATCAATCTCTTTACTGAGTTCAATAGGTTTTAGTGTATAACCATCAGAAGGTGATACATCAAGTTTTAAAACGGCAATATCTTTGTCGGGGTCAATTCCTGTAAGTTTTGCAGTATATTCCTTTACAACTCCTTCTTTGTTTACAAGAGAAACTACAGCATTATCTACTTTATTGATCACATGAAAGTTTGTTACAATATGTCCTTCTGTATCCCATACAAAGCCAGTTCCAACACCTTTGGGAATACCTTTTGTATCAACAGACAATTGTTCTGCGACATTTTTATATTCCGTACTGATATAACATACAGATGGTGCCAAATCTTCAAAAAGTTTAATTCTTACATTTTCATCTTCATATAATGCATTTGCATTTTTTACAAATTGTGTAAGAGTTGGCATACCAACTAAAACTGATTTTATGAGATTTCTCCTGTCCATTTGCATATTGATTGCAAATTGATTAGAACCTTGTCTATTTTTTATAGATTGTGAAAATGAAGATGCCATCGGCATTGTTGGAAAAATATACCCATAAGCACTATTAATTAATAAAAATACTGTAAATGAAAATTTTGATATCATAAACGCTATATAGTATATATAGATAAACTTTAAGCCAAAATTATTATATTGAATATTTTTTGAATAGTTTTATTGAATGATGAATATTTTTTGAATAGTTTTAGAAGTCTGCATCCAATGCAAATTTTCTAAGTTCAGAATGTTCTTGTTTACTACCAATATTTGCTTTACTATATTGAGATACTCTGCTTTCGAAGAAATTCGATTTTGTTTCAATCGAAATTCTTTCCATAAAAGGGAAAGGATTTTTGACATTCCATAGTTTATCATATCCTAATTGTGTAAGCAATCTATCAGCGACAAATTCAATATAAATTGACATCAATTCGGCATTCATACCAAGCATTGAACATGGAATACTTTCTGTAATAAAGTTCTTTTCAACTTCAACCGCCTCTCTAATAATATTATGAACTACTTCTTGTGAAAGTCTATTTACTATTTTAGAATATAGTAATACAGCAAACTCTACATGTAGACCTTCATCTCGACTAATTAGTTCATTTGAAAATGCAAGTCCAGGCATTAAGCCCCTCTCTTTCAACCAAAAGATACTACAGAAAGCACCACTAAAGAATATTCCTTCTACAACTGCAAATGCAATAAGTCTTTGTGCAAAACAAGATTCTTTATCATTAATCCATTTGAAACACCAATCAGCTTTCTTTTTAATACAAGGAATGTATTGAATTGCATTTAATGCTTCGTGTTTTTCTTGGGAATCTTTGATATAAGTATCAATCAATAAAGAATACGTTTCAGAATGAACATTTTCCATAGCAATTTGAAATCCGTAGAAGAATTTGGCTTCAAGAACCTCTACTTCGTTGAGAAATCTTTCTCCCAAATTAATATTAACTATTGTATCACTTGAACTAAAGAAAGCTAAGATGTTTTTGATAAAGTTTCTTTCATTATCGGAAAGCTTATTATAATCATCGATATCTTTACTTAAATCGATTTCAGCAGGTAGCCAAAACGCACTAAGTTCTTTTTGATACATATCCCACATATCAGTATTGATAATTGGATAAATTGTAAATCTATCAGAAGGTACTAAAAGAGGTTCTTGATTTTCAGCCATGACTTATAATAATATAATATTTTTTATATCATTTTTTATATTTACATCTATTACGAAGAACATAGTTCACACATTTCAACTCCATTCTGTTCAATGCATTTCATTTTTCTTTTGGCAAATTCTGGGTCAATTGTAAACTGTTGAGTTTTTGCTTTGGGTCTTGTTCGCAGATAATATGAACCCGTTTTAAGACCTTTTGAATGTGCATAAAAATGCATAGATGACAATTTCTTAAAATCTGGATCTTCCATAAAAATGTTCAAACTTTGTGTTTGACAAATATATCTACCTCTGTCAGCTGACATATCAATTACATTTCTTTGTTTAATTTCCCATACAGTTTTGTATAGTTCTTTCATATCATCTGGAATATTTGGAATATTTTGAATACTACCTTCGTTCAAAATGATAAGATCTTTCATGTCTTTGTTCCACAAACCTTTTTCAATAAGATCTCTAATTAGATACTTATTTATAACAATAAATTCACCACTTAATGTTTTTCTTTGAAAGATATTATTTGTAAATGGTTCGAAACTTTCATTGAATCCCATAATTTGTGAAGTTGATGCAGTGGGCATTGGAGAAATCAGAAGACTGTTTCTCATACCATATTCCATAACATCTTTTCTCAAAGATTCCCAGTCATATCTATCAGAAGGTTTTTCATCCCATAAATCAAATTGAAACAAACCTTGTGAAATAGGGCTTCCTTCAAATGAAGTATATGCACCAGGATATTTTGAATCTAACATCTTTCCTTCAAATTCATTAATGTAATTTTCAATCGGAAAATCTTCTTCTTTATTCAAAAACTTTCTGATTACTTCTCCTCTTTTCTTAGAAAGTTCCATTGAAGATTCGACTGCGGCGTGATAAATTGTTTCGAAAATATTTTTGTTAATCTCCTTGGCCTCATCACTCTCAAAAGGATGTTTCATAAGAATAAAAGTATCAGCCAATCCCTGAACTCCGATGCCAATAGGGCGATGCTTCAAGTTTGAAACACGAGCTTTATCAAGTGGATAAAAGTTATTATCAATTACTTTATTAAGATTCTTAGTGATGACTTTAACAATTTCGTGCAATTTTTCATAATTGAAAACACCATCTTCTACATAAGATGGAAGACAGATTGATGCAAGATTGCAAACACCAGTTTCTTCTGGTGAAGAATAAATCAAAACCTCTGCACAAAGGTTGCTGGACTTGATTGTTCCAAGATTCTTTTGATTACTCTTTTTATTAGCAGCATCTTTGTATAAAATATAAGGAACTCCTTGTTCAATTTGTGCTTCCAATATCTTAAACCATAGTTGTTGAGCATCAATTTGTTTAGTGTATTTTCCTTCATTTTCGTATTTCTCATATAGAGCTTTAAAGTCATCTCCATATACATCACTCAGTCCTTGACACTGATCTGGGCACATAAGAGACCATTTTTCATTATTTTTCACTCTTTCCATAAAGAGATCACATACCCACAGTGCAAGAAAAAGATCTCTGCATCTATCTTCTTCATTCCCATGATTCTTTTTTAATTCCAAGAAAGCTTCAATATCAGTATGCCAAGGTTCAAGATAAACAGCAATGCTTCCAAGTCTCTTTCCTGCTTGGTCAATATATCTCGCAGTATTATTAAAAACTCTCAACATAGGAACAATACCATTTGATTTACCATTTGTTCCCCTAATATGACTTCCTTTGCCGCGAATCTGATGAATGTGGATTCCAATACCACCTGCATATTTAGAGATTAACGCAAGTTCTTTCAAGGTTTCAAAAATTCCTACAACACTATCTTCATTCATACTTGAAAGAAAACAGCTACTCAATTGAGGTCTGTTTGTTCCAGCATTAAAAAGTGTAGGAGTAGCATGTGTAAAATACTTATTACTCATCAAGTCATATGTTTCAAGAGCATCTTTGATATCATCTTTGTGAATTCCTAAAGCTACGCGCATCCACATATGTTGCGGTCTTTCAATAATTTTTTTGTTAATTCTCATCAAATAAGCTCTTTCAAGAGTTTTGAATCCAAAATAGTCAAACAAATAATCTCTATTGTAATCAATATAATTATTAAGTTTTTCTTTATTTTTCATTACTGTATCATACAGTTGTTCTGATACAAGAGGTACTTTATTTCCATGGATATCTGTATTATCATATAAGATTTGAATTGTTTCACTAAAAGAAGGTGATGTATTTTTATGATGATTTGAAATAATAATCCTTGAAGCCAAAAGAGAATATTCTGGGTTTTCAATAGAAAGACTACTACACATATATGCAGCAAGTTCATCCAATTCCATTGTATTTACTCCATCATAAATACGAGAACATACTTTTTGAGCTATCTCTGAAACATCAATTGTTAGATCATTTGATAATTTACTAAGACGATTTAGCACTTTATCAAAGCTGACATTTTCATATTGTCCTGATCTTTTAATGACTCTCATAGTGTTGCTTATACACATTATACTAATTTATGTTTTATATAATTTTTTTGTGATATGATAAATGATATAAAGTTGTATTATATACAATATACAATTGTTATGTCAAGAACATTGCGACTATTTATCCTTACTATTTTACTATGTGAAACATTATCATATAATTGTCATTCTTCAATTTTTAATAGAAGAAATTCTTTAAAACTTATTGGAGCATCCACGTGTAGTTTGCTCATCAAAAAATCTGCGAATGCAGAAATCAAACTAAGAGAAGTTCCTAATCCAGAAAATGGAAATGGAAATGAAAATAATGAAAATAAAGATAACCCTCCTTTGACACCTGAAGAAATGGAAGAATATCAAAGGCTTCTCAAAGAAGCTGAAAAAATCAAGGGAATAATTGATGCGAATAAAAGGGCTTTCCTCGAAGAAGAAAAAGGATTTAAAGAAAAACTAAAACAATCTGCTACAAAATATATATAAAGATATTTACATATATGTATACAATGAATATTGTACTTAAATTCCTCCTATTTGTGAATATATTCACTGCCTCGTTTGGATATAGTGTTATTCCAAATGTTACCACTAAGCTAAGAAATAGTAATAATAAAATCACTATGTCTTTGAATGATAATATCGATAGAAGAGATGCTCTGAAACTTCCTTTTAAAAGTATTGCTCTTTCATCTCTCGGCTTGTCTATCACAAGACCTTTTCTCAGGAATGCACATTCTATTCCTGTAGCGGAAGATTATTGGACAAAACATAATGGTGCATATACTGAAGATGAAATTAAAGATTATGAAAAACTTCCATCAGGTCTTCTTTTCAAGGAAATTGAAAAAGGAACTGGTAAAGAAGCAAAAGATGGTGATATGGTAACAATTAATATGGTTAGTTATATCTATGAAACTGGTGAAAAATGGTGTAATACTTATAAAGGTATTCCTTATTATCAATCAACTCTAAGAGCTGGAAAAAGAGAAAATCAAAAATACATGAAAGGGCTTAATGAAGGTCTATTGAATATGAAAGTTGGTGGGAAACGTATCCTTGTAATTCCAGCATATCTTGCTTATAAATATACAGAAATTATGTCAGAAGTAAATCCTGATGTAGCTATTATTCCAGGAGGATCATCTCTTGTATGCTATGTAGAAATGGTAGAGATTGGGAAAAAATAATTTATTTTTGAGGCTTTTTGTAAATATCAAAAGTCCAAGATGAAACATTGTTGTTTTCATCGCGAATAATCTTTAATTGTTTAAAACAGTTATCATTTACTTTACATCCATAAATGAATTCACTTCGCTCTCCTTTTTTAATATGAATAGGAAGACCGCAAATTAAGTTATCTTCCCATACTTTACAGACATCTTTATTTTTATACTCAAATCCATTAAAACCTATAGGAAAGAGATATTTTACTTCTTCAAATGAATAAGAATATTTATCAGATGGACCATAAGACCATCTTTCTCCTTCCCAACCATATAAAGAGTTTAACAATTTATCAGCAGTATCATATTGATTACGTATTCTTATGTTACATCCTTCATCTCTAAATGGTGTTATCTGTATTGATGATAATTTACCTAATATATCTTTTTCTTGTTTTTCATAAGTATATTCTGATATAATCATAGAACGACATTTTTGATCAAAAAAATTAAGTTCATGAAACTGCTTTGGTATATTTTCACTTAATCCTTCTAATAAACTTTGACCACCAAAACCACCTGGAAATAAAAATTTCTCATCCCATTTATCACCTCTTTTAAGATTAATTATAACCTCTGTATCGGAAAAACGAAGTCCTTTTCCTTTCCAGATTGCTTTATCACATTCTTCAAAAGATATATCATATACTACATTCGGTATTACTAACATAGGTTTATCTAAATTAGAAATATCATACCATTTAGATGTTCCACCCCATGTTCCTGTAAAAGTATCCTTGAAAATATTCCATAAATATTCTGAAATCGTATTATCTCGTTCTGTTGATCGTGATAGCATTTTTGTTTTTGATGATAATGAAAACGGTTTATTTATATTTTTATTAGAAAACATTGAAGGTAAGTAATGATAATTGTAATTATAATTTATAGGTTGTAGCATTTATTATATAATATGGTTACATTTTTAAGTGTAAAAAGGGTAAAAGGAGAAGGATGTGGATATTTGGAAATGTAAGGGATGATTTTGGAATTATTTACTTTTTTTATTAGTCTTCTTGGCTTTCTCCCTCAAGCCATAATTTGACAGCTTTGTTGATATTATTTCTACAATAAGGGCATTTCTTCCTTTCGCGAAACAAATCATTGTTGTAACACTTCAAACAAACAGTATGACCACAAGCAAATGCAATATGATTATGCTCTCCACCATAAGTATAGTATTCTTCGCATATTCCACATTTAGATTTTTCTTGTGTAGAACGAAGCTCTGTAATATTTATTTTGGGAAGATGATTTGTAATAGAATCTAATGAATGCATCTCACTGTTATCATCCATCAAAGACTGAATTACAAACTTAAGAGCAATTGCATTATAAGCATGCTTATTTGCTTTTTTCTTCCAACTTTCAATACACGATTTGCATTTTGAACATTTGGAATGATTAGAACATAATTTCCAAACATTTCTTTGTCCTTGAAAAGGTTCACCACTCATTGTTTGTTAATTTATTTTTTATAAAATATTTCATTTTTTTATTTATAATGATAAAAATATATATAAAACATTCTTATTTATAACAATAAAATGCTTAAAATATTAAATCTAATTATATATTCAAATGATTACGAAGAATACATTAGTATGTACAATTGTCTAAATAATTTTTATAAAATATATGAAAATTGCGATGATGTATATGTCAAAACATTTTTCTTAAAAAACATTGATATGGAGGAAGAGTATAGACTTGAAGATAATATTTTGTATTTTAAAGGTGAAGAAAGCCTGGCTCCTGGTATTATTAATAAAACTTTATCAGCATTTGAATACTTTCAAAAAGAATTAGATAATTATGATTATATTGTAAGGACAAATATAAGTACTTTGATTGATTTTAAAATGTTAGCACAAGAGTTAATAAATAATCCAATAGATTTCTACGGCGGTGGTAATAAACAAAATCTACAATGGATTGGTGGAGGAATTAAAGATAGCACATGGTTTGGAACAAATTATATAGAGGGGACTGGTATAATTTTAACACCAAATGCTGTAAAATTTATTATTAACAATATAAACTATGTTAAAAGAGAACTTGTAGACGATCTTGCAATAGCTATTTTTATGAGAGAACACGCATCAGAAAAAGAAGTACAAAATATGAGAAGAAACGGCTATGTATATGTTCCATGTTTTTTTAAATATAGTTCCGAAATTATGGTAATAAAAGATAAGATTAGAGAAATGATTAAACAAAATAAAATAATATTCTATAGAAACAAATGTTGTAATGTTCGCAAATTTGATGCAATTCAAATAAGTATTATAGCAGATGTTCTCAAACAAATATAAGAATATATTATATATATAATGTAATGCGTAAATGGATTTCGTATCTTGTGATTTGGATCAAGAATTGGGGAAACAACTTTTTCAAATAGCTCATGTTGTTGAGTATGTAAATAAAAATGATAAAAATAATAAAAATATAGTGTTTAAAAAAGACGTTGATGATGAATTATTTGCATTATTATTTAATAATAAATTTAATCTTTTGACAGAAGAAGAATTTAACAAATCAAATGTTCATTTACTTAATGATTGTCCTTATTCTTTTGATTTCATTTCTGAAAAAACACGAAAAAAAATGCAATATTTTATATATTTAAACGATGACTATATGTATACAGCGTATATAATGTATAATGATATAAAAAAGTTTTTTGATTGCGAAAATGACGATAACTATGTAGTAATCTACTGCAATGACAATAAATATGAAAAATTTATTAATAAAGCTTATAAGGAAATCGGGGTAAAAAATATTGTTAATTTTGGAGAATCAACATATTCATTGCAAGAATATAAGGTTAAGTGTCAAAACAAATACATTCAACTCATTCTAATGTCATTCTTTAAAAATCACATTTGTACCGAGATGTATGAATCCGAATGGGCGGCATATATAAGTAATTATAATGATAAAAAGATTATAAAAAATGATGTATGATATTTAATATATGATTATCCTTCTTTTATAGGAAAAGAAAATGACACAAATAAACATTGATATATTTTCGTTAGTTTTATCAAACTTAGATGCTTTTGAATGCTCTATCTTTAGTACGACATCCAAAGAATCTCTTAAATTGGTAAAAGATAAATATTGTTCTATATATGATACAGCATCTGACTTAAAAATATTACCTTCAAATATTTATGAAATGATTCATAAAAGTGATTTTACATTATATACATTTCATAAATTACTAACAAATGAAATATCAGTTAATATAATTAAAAATATATCAAATGATAAAATATGTGCAACGGTTAAATTATTTCAAATCATAAACATTAAGACATTATCTCAAAAAACAGAAAATTTTATTAAGAAAAATATCTGGATATATTTTGAAAAACTATATCTATTAAGACATTCTGAAGAATATTTAAACAACAAAATTATGATATATATTTATACTCTACGTGTAACTGACTTATATTGGTATAGATCAAATATTAATCCATTCTTTCTTATGGAAAATATGATATTACTATTAAGAAATGAATACAATAAAACAAAGTTTTGTAATTTCGATGATTGGTTTGATAATAAAATACAAAATACAATTAGTACTTGTAGTTATATGATAAATATTGCAAATGTTTCCAAAAATATAATAACTAAATGGTATTGTACATTGGTATTATATAATTATATCATATATGTAATAAAAAATAATTATTATAATGATGATATAAAACCATCATTTCATTTCTTTGCAGACAGAATGAAACTATTCAAAGACAATATGAATACACTGAAAAATAAGAATGTTTATTTCAAAAAAGAAATATTTGAAACATTTGATGAATTTCAAGAAATATATAATAACAGAATAATGACAAAACTATTACAAACTATTTAGAACTCTTTGTATGCCATCAAAATCGTTACCAACAATTTCATTTCTAATAATATGATTATTTATTATAACTGTCATTGGTACACTCGCAACCTGTATTCTATCATCTTGACATAAGGCTTCGTTGACATCAACATCTGCTGCATAAAAAGATACATCTTGATAGTTGGATTCCAAATTAATAATTTGTGGTTTTAATTTTTTACATGGCCCACACCATGATGCACCAATATACAATAAGGTTTTTCCTTCTTTTTTTAAAATAGAGTCAAGAGTAATATCTTCGCTTAATTGAATCATTATTGTATAATAAATATTCTTAATATATTCTTTATATCTACTTCGTATTTACAAGAAATGTTTTTCACATAAACCCACATTTTCTACACAAGAACCATTTTTCCTTATGTAAGAGACTGTCTGTATACAAGTATCAGCCAAATCATCTTTCTTTTTGTGAGATTTAAAGAACTTTATCAATTCTTCGCAATCTCTAATATAATATGAACATACTTCAATTGCATCTGATTTATTATATTTATATTTCTCACGACGGTCAAGTGTATAATTTAAACGTTTTGAAGATGGTTCAAAAGAATGATTTTGTAGTTTTAATGAAGGATTTATTAAAATAATCTCCCCAACTTTGCTTTCCCAATGTTTCAAAAGGCAAAAATATGAATATATAAGATACTGAATAGTTTTCATAATACCATTTAAATTAGAAGGCTGATTTTCTATGATAACATAATCTATGTTATGATGTTCTATCGACTGCAATTTTCCTACAAGATTATCTAATTCACAAAATAATGATTCTGATATACTTGTTACTCCTTTAATCTGCTTTTTGGATTCTGCGAGAGTTATTATACCCCAATCTATTATATCAATAGATGATTCATCTGATGTTAATATACAATATGCGAGATTCTTTACACCAATATCAAAACTAATGTATATCATATATATAGAGTTTATTGTTAAATATACTTTAAGTAGATATAATGACAATAAACGAGTTGCGCCAACATAGATTTCTTAATATGGCAATATTTGATCACGTAGCTGTATCAATATTTGCATTTGTAATATCTATTCTTATGTGGAGAAATCCACTTGAAATGAAACAAAAAGAAGAAAGAGGATATTTACAATTTATTTCCCTATTTGTTCTTATGAACATAATGTTAATAGGGATTGGAGTAATTTTTCACAGACTTTTTGGAATACAATCTGCTTTATCTGGATATCTTGGGTTAAATGACATACCCGTTAGATAAATGTTTGATTTATTTTTTTAGTTATTTCTAATAAACAGATGAACAAAATTTTAATATTTTTTTATTTAACTGTATTAGCACAGTCTTTCTTAATTCCTTCTAATACAATAAATATTAAACCAAAAGGATATAAGATATGTCTTAATACAAAATGCCTGATGAATAATAATAATTACAATGATAATATTCATAACAAAACAATTTCTTCATCAGCTTTGATATTATTACCAAAACCTATACCATTATTATCATTTGATGATATATTTTTGAACTTATATAGTATCAAGAAAATATATATATCAAAAAAGAGTGATATGATGATAGTAGAATTTCAAAACAAGACTGGTATTTATTACATAAAACGTTCGCAATTTGAAAAAATGGCAATTATACTTACACATTTTAGAAATAATATAGAATATGTTGATGATTTACTAATGATTATGAATCAAATAAGAAAAAAAACATATAAATCTGAAGCAGATTTAATTAATGATACGATAAATGAAAAACTAAAACTACACAATATAACAGGAAAAAAATAAGAGGTTAAGGGTACTACTTGTAACATAATATAATATGGTTATATCTGAACTAACTGTGAATAGAAAGATACAAATATGTATAGGAGTTAATTTTTTATTATTATTGATGATATCTTGTTTTATTGGTAATTTTGCAGATAATAAATTGCTAAGAGTTGGATATTCAAAAGATTTAATAGTAATGGGAATTGTTATAGATACTCGGAAATTGAATTCAATTATATATGAATACGCGAATCCAATAATGTATTTTAATGTATTTAATGTAGATAAAAAGGTCATTACAGACTTCAAAAGAATAGAATTACAAGTATATGCGCAAAGCTTATGGTTTTTGACAACTGTAAAAAACGGTCTGATGGTTCTTGTAGCAATTACACAAATAGATATTACAATATGTAAAATAATATATAGTGAGATTGCTATAGCAATTGTTATATATAAATTATTAAAAAATAAAACTTTTGTAATGCAAAGACATGATAGAGATGATCTAAATTTATTTCAAAATGTGCAAGAATAATGAAAAAGAGTACATAACTTTGTTTTTATGAAAATTTATAAAAATATTTTTAAAAATCATGATTTTATATTTCGTATGTACTCTTTTCAATTTACTTGGGATAAATTATTTCGGAATCTTGGATATTTATTACAAATAAACAAAAAGAGTACATAACTTTATTTTTTTCAGATTTTTAATAAAAAGTTTTTAAAAATCATGATTTATATTTCGTATGTACTCTTTTACATTATTTTATTTATAAATATATTATACTCTTTTTCACAATTATCACACATTTGGTCTCCAAAGAATCTTATCATTTTTAATTTTTTACAATCTAAACACCTTGTTACATTTTTACTTAACAAAATATCATCGTGAATTCTTATAGGCATATTAGTTTTACTCTATTATATATGATACATATTTACATATTCATATATCATAAACGAGATCATCTTTTGCATTCTTTATTAGGTCTTTAATGGAATTGAGAACATAGTTATATTTCCTATTATCGGTCTTATCATAGATTACTACAAGCTTGTTTTTTATGCTTTTGAATACATCTTCATCTTTTATTTCTTCTGAAAGCTTTATTTCATTATTGTCACAATAAAGTAATAAAACGTTTGCATTTTCTTTTATGAGCTTTGAAGATAATATTCCAATGTCTTTTTCTTGCCAGTTGTTATCTTCCAATACTTTACATTTGTTTTCTTTTGTATAAAGAATGTTATTATTCTCTGGAAAGTCTTTATCAAAATGTTTACGTTCAATGTATTTTGGAATAGTATGAATACCAGACTTTAACATTTTGATAATTTCATCTTTTGTAATATGATCCAATCTTTCGTTACCAAAGTTATTAATAATAATATTATTCTGGTTCTGTATATTATTCTGGTTCTGTATATTATTCTGGTTCTGAATATTGTTTTGATTCTGAATATTGTTTTGGTTTTGAATTATATTTCGATGATTAGGTTCTCTTGCATGTATAATACTTCTTGCTTTACATTTGTTTGTCTTTATATGTTTAGATTTTGCAGATCTTGTTGTGAAAGAAATCATGCATCTGGAACAAGTTAATTCATCTAAACCTCTACACTTTAGTTCATGTGATATTAAATATCTCATAGACTTGTATTTTTTATTACATTTCTTGCAAAAAAATTGTGGGCTAACATTTTCACCGGATGGGCTAACATTTTCACCGGATGGGCTAACATTTTCACCGGATGGGCTAACATTTTCACCGGATGGGCTAACATTTTCACCGGATGGGCTAACATTTTCACCGTTTTTGCTACTTTTGCATTTTTCGATAATAGCACAATGTTTATTACGAATATGCTTTTTTAAATTAAAACTTCTATCAGAAAAGTAGGTACAAAAATAGCATTTGAAAAAATTCATTGCTACTTTTTGCTACTCTGATTATATTAAGGTAAGAAAATAACTTTATAAAATGCTACGTTCCAGACCATTTTTTACTACTTTACCCCCCTCTCTCTCCCCCCTTTTTCTCCTAGGACTTTTCAAAAAAGGCTGTTTTTTCTTGATTTTTTAGTTAACTGCATTTTTTGTGAATATCTTTCAGTTTTTTCATATATATTTCATTTACTTCTGTTTTTGTCAATGAACGTGGACATTCCGATTTAACCAAATCTAATAAAGTATCATCATAATATTCATAAAAATCTTTTGCTACTGGCTTATGACATGGTCTGATTCCAAATAATAATTCTATGATTTTTTCTAATATTCTCCAGATTCCAATACCATCATAAATATAATTAGTGTAATTATTAATTACTCCAAACTTAACGGATGAATCTACTGAATGATGATATGAATGTTCATTGTGTGACATTATTAAACCATAACTTTGTAAAAATCTGACAAATGCATTATTTTCACAATCTCTTTGATGTGTTAATTTATGTAAATAGTTAGATAATGTTGTTACTATGAATATAGTTATAAAAAGTATATAATATTTTAATACAATTTTCTTATTTAATAAATATATAATACATAATATTGTAAATGTTACAACTAATGTTATTTTGATATTATCAAAAAAATCAAAAGTTACGATAGAACGAGGGTAAAAGTGATGCATGGAATTATCTAATGCAATATTTCTAATAATAAGATTGCTTGAATTAAAATCAAAATATGTATCCTCAAGCCAATGAAACCAAGCGACTAAAAAGTCAGCAATAAAATAACCTATGATGAATTGAATTACAAAAGATATAATGTTTTTATTATAATACATCTCTTATTAAAAATAAATATTTATTCCATAGTATATTAAGAATCTTCATCAATTAGTTCATCCTTAGCATTCTTTATTAGGTCTTTAATGGAATTAAGAACATAGTTATATTTCCTATTGTCGGTCTTATCATAGATTACTACAAGCTTGTTTTTTATGCTTTTGAACACATCCTCATCTTTTATTTCTTCCGAAAGCTTTATTTCATTATTGTCACAATAAAGTAATAGAACGTTTGCATTTTCTTTTATGAGCTTTGAAGACAGTGTTCCAATGTCTTTTTCCTTCCAACTATCATCTTCCAATACTTTACATTTGTTTTCTTTTGTATAAAGAATGTTATTATTCTCTGGAAAGTCT
>Ga0129333_10000578_pt1 | contig 30578 bp, 51 predicted proteins | sample CPB6_08_DNA_FD_94474 | JGI IMG/M metagenome (GOLD analysis project Ga0129333, IMG submission 94474) | Freshwater to marine salinity gradient microbial communities from Chesapeake Bay, USA - CPBay_Sum_0.6_0.8_DNA | ecosystem: Environmental > Aquatic > Marine > Coastal | place: USA: Chesapeake... | reverse complement strand
TAGCGCAGATTGTGGCGGGCACTTGGAGCGACCAAGGCATTGAAATACGCCTAGCCAGCGTGCTGGATGCTGTAGGTGCTGACGTACCACGTAAAAAGCTGACCAAGCAACTGGTGGGCAATTTACCGGTCACAGCAAACGTACGCATCCAATGATGGATTTAATCGGCCGACCGTATCGCTACGGCGCTGATGGTACAGATCCAGATGGCGCGCTGGACTGCATTCACCTTGTCTATACGGTGCTGGAACGCTTAGGCATCCAGACGCCACCGTTCAATCCAGCGTGGTACACCAGTTCTAAAGCTGCGATTGCACGCAGCCTACTGCAATGGGGCGACCGCATCGACTGCCCTGCTTATGATGGCGACATCGCGGTTCTGCTTCAAACCCCTACGGCATTTTCAGTAACATGGCAGACCGGCATTTTTCACATCAACAAACACCTGGATCAGGTGGCATGGTGCCCTATCGGCATTTTGCAAACCTGCCACTGCTTCCGTACGAAAAACAGCTGATCGCAGCCTTGGGTTGCAGTGAAGAAGAGTATAAGCAGTTTGTTGAGCAGGTAAAAGCTACCGCAGCCACGCAACCCAAAGCGGCGGTAACAATGACCGGCTTTGAGATTTTCTTAGCCAACCTGATTATCGGCATTGCGCTATCTGCTGTTTCATATTTGCTGGCGCCAAAACCTAAACTAGATAGCCCAACACGTTCGCGGCAGAAGCAACTGGGCGGTCGCACAGGACGCGAAAACTACGCCCCATCCTTTGGATTCGACTCCATCCAAGACCTTGCCACATACGGCAATGTTGTCCCGATTGCATTTACAAAGCGCGAAGATCACGTAGCGGGGTATAGCACTGGCGGCCTGACAATTTCACCATCACTTGTATGGTCGCGCCTTAAGAGCTGGGGCGGCTTCCAAGTGCTGGAGATGGTAGCCATCGCCGGCCAAGGCAAAATGGCCAAACCTGACCTAGCCGGTATTTTCTTCGGTAACAATGCGCTGGATAGTGCATTTGCCGATAACTTCCAGTTTTACTGGAACGGCGGCTACGAGGTAACTGACACCAATAGCCGACTGCGTGGTGCCAACCTACGCTACGGCTCGCTGTTTGTCCCGGCAGTACCGGGTTATGGCGAGGATGCCTTTGTATGCCCTACGCGTAATGGCGTCGCCGACCTAGGTTTCTGCGGTGCATTTACACCTAGCAATCAGACGCGCTTCGGTGTGTACGGCGGTATTCCCAATGGTACGCCGTATCGCCCGAACTGGGAAATCGTGCAGCTACTAAAAGATGCCCCAGAGGAGACATGGGACCAACAGGAAACAAACCAGAAAAAGTTCGTTGAGCCATACCTAAGGGAAACGCACGAATACGGCGGCGGCGATCGCTCTGGTACACGCCTTAAGTCCGGTATGCCTGGTACTGGCCGAAATTATGCGCGCCATGTCGGCATTGTTGCCCTGCAGGATGGTGCAACAGGCACTGTATACGCGATACCTGATCCCGTTACTACAAAGCAAAACATCCCAAATAGCAAGGCTAATTACACCGCATGGGTTGGCGCATACAAGGAAGAGCGTTATGTCAAAAAGGGCGACATTATTACCGTGCACGTCGGTCACGGGCGCCAAGAAACAAAACCATTTGATGAAGTAGGCAAAGACTCCGAGCCTGTACGCCTTGATGACGTGCGATCTGCGACGGACTCAGAAGCTGTGCAGTTCGATCAAGCAATGAGCGTAGGCGACATGTTCATGATCGGCCGCAGTGCATGGCAGGTTATTGAGCGCCTACCACCCGGCCGTGTCCTAGATAATGCCAGCAATCAAAACCCGCTATACGTAAAGCTGAAATGCGTAGAAGCTTGGAGCGCTGCGCAGAACAAAATCGGCCTTGTTGCGGAAAAAGCAGTCAAGGAAACTCGCGTACTGCCCTACGGCGTTGACATCGACGAGACGTGGTATCCACTGCTGCGGGTTGAGTTCGGCAGTATCCGCAACACTCGTCCTTGCGATGTAACAGAAATCGGGATCAAATCCCAAGTATGGACCCGGTTTAACGGCATCACAAATTTTAATAGCGTGCCGTCGCCACGTGAGTTGTTTAAGTACAACAAAAAGAGCATCCAAGTACGCGAAGGCAAGAATACTAGCTACGCCCATCGTGTCTCATTTTTTGCACTAGATGCACGCCCCGCCAATAGCGAGCCCTTCTACGACTTAAACAAAAATGAGGGCTTCGTCAACCTCGCAGTATTTGCTGTAATCGGCTCCACCCCTCAGGACATCTTCAGCTTTATCCGAATTAAGCACCCCTCGGAGTCGATGTATGAGTTCCGCTTGCGGCCGTTTAATAGCGCCGTGATGTCGCAGCAGAGCGACGGAAACTTTGATGTGTTTGAACTGAATGGCGCCCGGACACCATTTACCGAGTGGGCAGTCGACACCTACATGGGACTGTTTACGGTAGGCGGCCGTGGCCGCTATATCCGACCTCAAGATTATTTCACTCATTACCAGATGGTTGCAAAGCCCGAGTTGCTTGGCAACCTTGTATATGGCGAATGGCTGCCCGGAACATATTCCGTGCAATTTGTTGCAGCGTATTCAAACGTAGATAACCGCGCAGCCGACTGGCGCAAGATTAGTAACATTATGTCCCTTGCTTCCGGCCGGGACCCGTACTTTAACAATGTTGCCCCAGGGACTGTTTACACGTTCACCGGCTGGAACTACGAGCGTGACATGCCCACACGTGGCGTATACATGAAAGTAACCCTAAAGGCTTTCGAACGGACGGTAAGCGGTACACCGCGCAACCGTTGGTGGGAAATCATCAGTATTGAACTTGTAAACCTTGTAGGTACGTGGAATAACAACGATACTTTCCTTAAAAATGCTACTGACGGGTTCGGCGAGCAATGGCGATTTGAGCACCGAATTATGCAGTCGGCCGGCACCTATGTTGAGTACAACCAACCCAAATCAGAGACACGCGTATGGGAAACATATAGCGGCATCGCCGAAGTATCACATTATGGCGACCTTATCACCCGCAGCTGCGATAGTGGCCCGGAGCACGAGGTTGTATACGTCAACGAAAGCGTCGCTGAAGACCGCGTAGTCGAATACGACAACTGCGCTGTTGTAGGCCTCAAGCTGCAATCCAGCAATAATTTCACCGCACTGGACCAGATTCGCTGCTACGTGGCAAATGGCATTGAGGTGGAGCGCCTAGTCGATGGCGGCACTGGCGCCAGCAACCTGTTTACCGACCTGCTGTGGTATCTGGCCACTGATACGGATACCGGCGCTGGCGCTGTTATCAACCGCAGCCTGCTGGATCGCGACCAGCTAATCGCCACTGGCCGTTACCTGCGCGCCAACCGGCTGTTTTTTGATGATGTAGTTGCCGAACCCGTTAATCTGCGCAGCTGGCTGGCCGAAAAGGCGCCGTCCATGCTGTGCTTTGTTGCGATTAAAAACGGCCTGCTAAGCGTCAACCCTGCCTTACCTATCAACGACAACTACGAAATCGCCAACATCCCAGTGCCGATTAGCGCAATGTTTACTGACGGCAACATTATTGACGGCAGCCTCAGTATCGAATGGCTGGAATTGGAGGAACGGCAAATGTTCCAAGCGGCGGTAATTTATCGCCGCAACCCATATAACAAGTTGCCGCAGCAGGAAACAATCGTGGTGCGTTACAACGAGGCCGGCGCCAGCGCACTGCCGCTAGAGGAGTTTGACCTGCCGCACATCACCAGCTTGGAGCACGCCACCAAAGCGGCGCAATACTTCTTGGCTATCAGGAAACACGTTACCCATACGCTTAGTTTCCAGACCTTGCCGTATGGCGTCTCGCTGGCGCCGGGCGATTTTATCCGTGTTGCAGTGCAGCAAAGCCCTTATAGCCCTGCCAACAACGGGATTATTACAGCCGATGGTGCAGTCGTCAGCGTTAGCCCAATGGTCGATGGAAGCTATGAGGTGTACTACTGGGACCGCAGCCAACCTGAAATCGACGAGGGCACGCTGACCATCAGTAACGGCGTGGCGCAGGATTTACGCAATACGGTGTTCTCGGTCAAAAACAACCAAGTCAGCAGCCAGGTGTATCAAGTGGAGGCCATCGACTTGAACGAAGACGGTATTGTGGGTATTAAGGCAAGCAGTTTTCCGGTGGACAGCCAAGGCCGCAGCCTGATTGCTGCTGATGTACTAAGCAGCTCTAATTTTGAGATCATCGGGCAAGGTGCAGACTGATGGCATTTCCTACGCTGCAACCCACCAGTCGTAATTTCGATGCCGGCGAATACCCCGTAAAAACCTTTAAGGCACAGTCTGGCGCTGAGGTGCGAATTCTGTACGGCAGCAAGCGCACCAACATGATGCTGGATCTGGCGTACGACAACATTGCCGATACTGACGCCGACGACTTCGTGACCCATTTTGACGAGGTGCTCGGAACGTATTCCACGTTCACGCTGCCCAGCGCCCTACTGGCCGGATGGACTGGTGCTACTGCTGCGCTAACCGCTAGTGGTACCGGCAACCAATGGCGCTATGCCGAAGCGCCTGCAATTACTAGCGTGCGCCCCGGCCGCAGTAGCGTGCAGGTAAAGCTGGTCGGTGTTCTTTAGACTGACCGCTAGGAGGCGTCATCATGGCCAAGATTTATACCGGACGCGACGGCCGCCTGCTGATTGATGGCGTCGACCAAATCAAGGTGACCAGCTGGCAGCTGTCTGGTTCACTCGAGATGCTAGAAACCACCAGCCTTGGCGATGCGCAACGCTCCTACGCACCAGGCGTGCAGGAGTTTAACGGCAGCGCCACAATCCTGTACTACAACGACGGTACTGGCCGTAACGACGCAGCCGCAGCACTGAAAAAAGTCTTACGCGTAACCGGCGTCAGCGCTGCTGATACCGTCGACTTGCGACTGCGCTTAGTGGAAGGCAGTACAAATCACGACGTACGTCTTACCGCGTATATCACCAGCGTTAGCTACGGTGCCAGCGTAGGCGAGATTAGTTCAGCACAGATTAGTTTCCAAGCCACTGGCGCGTTAAGCGAGGTGACGATCTAATGGGCGTCTACCTTGGCGCTATTGGCAGTATTGAGTTGACACGCCGATCAGCGGAAGGCGGACTGGCCAGCGTCGTAAACCCAAATGATGTTAACGCTACGCGAGACCGCTTCTCGTTTGACTTCGACGAAGGCTGTTTAATTAGTGGCGATTTTGTTGAAATTACAAGCACCGATAATACGCCATTAGATTTTATTGTGGCCTCAGCTTGGGGCAACAATGTTGTGCAGAACAGCGGCAACTGGTTTGTTTTTGTAGATGAAGTAGGCGGAATCCGGCTGTACGATAATTTCGACGACAGCTTAGAGGGCAGTACGCCCGGCCTGATCGGACTGGTAACAATCAACCGCGATATCCCCATTAAGGTTATTGTGCGCGATCGCGGCAATCGGCTGCTCGCCTCAGTAACTGAATACGAACTGAATACAAACCGCGAAACCGTCGATGTTACATCACTTAGCGATCAGTACCGACAGCAGTACAGCTCGCTGATTACAGGCTCCGGGCGTATTACAGCGCACTGGGATTATGTGAATGAAGCCGGCCAAGAACCCGTGCACTATTTGATGCAGCTTGTACTGCGCACAGAGATCGGCTCCGGCTTCCGCGCAAAGCTCTACATCAAAAATGCAGGCACTGACGCAAGTGCCGGCCCCTTTGCAGCTAGTCAACTTAATGATGCCCTGTGGTGGGAGTTTGATGCGCTGGTAACAGGCAGCGCCACTAGCTTTGCAGCGGGCGACGTTATCATGTCGACTATCGACTTTGTGGCCACTGGGCCGATCAAACTGCGGGCACGCACTACTGCAGTCAGCCGCTTGCTGCAGGAGTCCGGCAGCCCCATCCTGCTGGAGCAGGGCGGCTACATGCTGCTTGAAGGCGAGGAGTCCGCCTAAGATGTGCGTACTGATCCAAAAGTAGCGCCGTGCCTGATCTGCGCATTACAGAACTACAGACGCTGACGGGCGCCAATCTGGCCGCCGGCGACTACCTGCCGCTTGCGGACATCAGCGCCAGCGAAAGCAAAAAGATTACCGTTACCGATTTCCTTGGTAATGCGGTCACGCTAATTGCGGATGATACCATTCCAAGCGGCAAAATTCTCTTTAACAACAACACTATCCCTGGTACCGCGCTTGAGGACAGCAGCGTTACTACGACGCAAATTAACGATGATGCGGTAACTGCGGCCAAACTTGCGGACTATTCGTCCGTAAATTTTGTTGCGTCGCTACCTGCCAGTGGAGCATTCAGAGGCCAACTTGCCGTTGACACTGCAACCCTTGCTGTCTACTGCTGGAACGGCACGGCATGGCAGTCCATTAAAGCGGCTGGCTCTATCAATACAGTGGTTGGCGGCAGCACTGGGATCGTCAATATCACAGTTAGTCAAGTTGGCGATACCGTCACTGTTAATACAACGCTTGATAACACCAGCGCAGCCGCGCAGTTTTTGGCTGGTCCTACAGGCAGCGGGGGCAGCGTCAGCTATCGGACCATTGCTTCTGCGGATTTGCCAGCCGCAACAAGCGGCGCAAAAGGCGCCGTACGTGTTAGCGGTTCCGGCCTAACGATGAGCGGCGACCAGCTGCAAATCAACAATACCGTCACTGCCAACACAGCCACTTACCACCTTGTCCGTTACGACGCCAACGGCCTTGTAACTGGCGGCCGCACGATTGTATCGGGCGATCTGCCAGCCGCTACCGCTGGATCAATAGGTGCCGTGTATCCAGGCACCGGCCTTAGCGTTAGCACCGACGGCCAACTGAATCACACAAATGCTGCCGCTACTGGCACCTATACGAAGGTAACGGTTGATGCGCAAGGACATGTAACAGCTGGCGCATCTCTGCAGGCAGCAGACATCCCTGATATTGATGCCGCAAAGATTGTAAGCGGCCAGCTGCCGACTGATCGCATTTTGAATGATGCTGTCACCGGCGCAAAACTGGCAGACAGCAGCGTTACGCAATTCGGCGGCGCAACAAGTACAGCAGGAATCGTCACTTTTCCGACCGCTGAATTTACCGGCCAATACTTTTTCGACACTATCAACGGCGATCTGTACCTGTGGGATGGCAATGCATGGAAGCCCATCACCATCACAAACGGAGAAATCGTTTTTGCTGGAACGTTTAACGCCAGCACAGGCGGCGGCACAGGGACAGTGGCTTCTGTTACAGCCGCCGGTACAGCACTAGGCCTTACCGCAGGCAGCGCTCTTCCTGCTGCATCCGCTAACAACAACCGGTATTACCTAGTTGTAAGCGTTGGTGGAACAATCACAAATGGGCACGCTCCGCACGGAACGTTGTCTGCGCCGGACATGATCCTGTCCAACGGTACAACTTGGCAGGAAGTTGATGTATCAACAACTGTTGCCGGTGTATCCCAGGCAAGCGGCATTACTGTCGTACCTACCGGGAACATCTCCTCTAACAACGTACAAGCTGCCCTAGTTGAACTCGACAACGAAAAGATCGGCGCAGCTGGCGCCACGATTACTGGTGAGTTGCTGATCGGTACAACTGGCGCGTTGGCCTTTGAAGGCGCCACTGACAATGGGTTTGAAACATATCTGACGGTTGCAGATCCTACTACTGCAGACCGTACGATTACACTGCCAGACCGCAGTGGCACTGTCATCACAGATGGCGATACTGGCACGGTTACCAACACCATGTTGGCCGGCAGCATTGCGCTTAATAAGCTTGTATCACTGACCAGCGGCAACATTATTATCGGCAGCGCCGGCAATGTAGCAACCGCTGTACCGATTAGCGGCGACATAAGCATTAGCACTGGCGGCGTTGTAGACATTGCTGCTGGCGCAATTATTAACGCCGATATTGCCGCTGGCGCAGCGATTGCTTTTGGTAAGCTGGCGCCACTTACTAGCGGCTCCATTCTTGTAGGTAATGCCAGTAATGCAGCGGCAGCCGTTGCGATGTCTGGCGATGTGACCATCACAAACGCTGGCGTCACGTCTGTCGTAGCCGGTTCTACGTCAACTGCCGGCAAGCTGCAACTTACGGACTCGATCAGCAGTACCAGTACAACAACAGCCGCGACACCAGCTGCGGTAAAGACGGCATACGACTTGGCAAATGCCGCGCTGCCGAAGGCAGGTGGCACGCTGACCGGCGACATCACGCTTAATGCGCAGGCTGACCTGCGGTTTGCTGATGCCGATAGCAGCAACTGGCTGGCATTCCAGGCGCCGGCTACAGTAGCCGCAAACGTCACATGGACTCTGCCCAATGCTGACGGTACCGCAAACCAGGTCTTGACGACCAACGGCTCTGGCACGCTCTCTTGGAGTACACCAGCGACCAGCACAGTAACATTGGCTAAAGTCCTCGCGCTTTCCTGACCATGGCGGAAACCTTTAATCGTGCGTCAGCGGCGCTGACAACAACCAACATTACAGACGTTTACCAAGCGCCTAATGTTGCCGCCACTGATCGTGCCATCATCCTTAGCTGCTTGGTGGCAAATGTGGACGGCGTAAACGCTGCCGATATTACGCTGACGATTTCAGACTCGGCTGATGTGGCGATCGCAAAAATTGCAAACACAATTCAAGTGCCTGCCGACAGCACGCTGGAGGCTATCCCAAACAAACTGATCCTCAAGCGCGGGGAAAAAATTCGTGCCACAGCCAGTGCTGCCAATGATCTTGAAGTAACCATCTCCGCCATGGAGATTACCTGATGAGTGTCCTTACAACTGTTGGGGGTTTGCTGGGACCAAGACCGACGGGCGCCGCATTTCGCACTGGCGTGTGGAAACAACCAGAGGTTTACCAGCGCCGCGTCGATGGCGTCTGGGTTACTCCGACGTATCCAGATCTGGCGCCATACGCCACCAACAGCAGTGGCCACATCTTGGTGGGCACTTATATACCCAAGGGGCGCAACGCCGTAGGCAGCACGCAAACTACGCGTGATTACGTCAGGCCAAGAAAGATTTACAGCCAAGGAGGCCTGTGCTTAGACGATGATCGGTGGTCATACCTTTACACTCAAGCTGTTACCAATAATTTAAATTGGCGGTTTGATCTCCGTTACTGGGATGAACCAACCGGATCAAACATTTTTGGCCTCACAGTGCAAGCCGGTAATGTAAAACGCGTTTCAACCGGAATGTCGTGCCATAATGCCAACAATTTTAGAATAGATTATGACTACACAGGCGGCACAGGCGATAGATATATGTATCACGATGAAGCGTCGTCGTGCTCGGCTACAGGGCAAGATTATCATTTGCTTGGCATGAGCACTTATTACAGCGCATTTGCTTACAGTACACAATTAGTGGTTTCGTCAACACGTTTCCCATTCGGTACAGCGCCTTTTGTTAATACAGACAACGGCATCGATAATTACTATGCTATTTCCCAATCTAATAGGCCCGTTTCAATGTGGTTAATTCCGCCCTAAACGATGATTCCCTTATATTCGCTACATGGCGGTTGGCCGCAAGAAATGCACTTTAGGGTGCGACTTGCCGACGGGGGTTCACGCACCGACCCAGAAACGTTTACCCCAGAAGAGCTTGCCGAGTGGGGCTATACCGGCCCCTACGAAAAACCTGATTACGATCCCAAGACACAGCGTCTTGAATGGACGGGAAATGCGTTTATTGTTATAGCCATTGACAGCTGACAATGGCATTGTTTTTGCTTGGTATAGCACTTTTGATGGGCTACTGCCTGCTTGCAATCAACCCGCGCACTGACGACTGATGGCCGCTAAATCCAAGACCGCACTGGGACGCGTCGAGCACAAACCAGGCAAACCCAAGCGCACCCGCCAAGGACAAGGGCAACACAGTCTGCCCAACCACGGCCGCAAAAAACTACGCGGCCAAGGTCGATGACATCACGCGACATCGAAAATTGGCGCAAGGTAAAACATGCCCTAGAAGCTGCCGGTAAAACCGACTGCCACTTTTATCAGCGTGCTATCGCGATATTACAAGGCAAGCCAGATCCTATGGATGATCAACAACTCAGTAAGCTGTAAGCGTTGATTGCAGCGCCATGGTTGAGGTTTTAGCGGCGATCGTTGGCGCCTCAATTAGCGTCGCGGCAATGGGTGTCGCATCATCTGGTAAACGCACTGGTGAGGCGCGTGAGGCTGTCGTACGCCTTACCGCAGCAGTGGAGCATATCGCCACACAGCTGGAAGTATTACATCAGGACATTAAAGAAGACCGCCGGGAAACATTCGGAAGGATCTCAAATGTTGAGCAGCGGGTCAGTAAGCTAGAAGCGCGACCGCCATCATGCTGATCATGGATGCTACAACAACAGCAGTCATCGCCATTGCTATCGCTGCACTGTCAGAAGCACTTAGCCTGTACCCTGGCATCAGAGCGAACGGTATTATTCAAGCGCTGCTGATGGTTGGCCGCACGCTATTCCCAAAGCGCTGAACGATCACACAACATGGCTATTCCGATACGATAGCCGTGATTGGCGTGATCGATTACAACGCGCCGTGCAAGATTTTAAGTTTCACGCTACTCTATCGCCTCGGTTAGATCGTGAAATTGAACGCGCCAGTCGTTTGATTGATCTTGATATTGAGCGTAGTATCAGACGCCCAACGATTCGCCATGAACCGATATCACCTGATCAAACTGGTGATAGCAGGTTGCTTGGTGGCCCGATGAGTATTAAATCACCATGGGATGACGATGACCAACCCCCTCCGGCTTGCTGACCTGTTTCGTTATTACAAGGGACTGCCACATCAGTTAGCAGCTATCAGCGAGCTGGAAGCAGCCATCAATAAAACTAACCCTTATATCCTTGGCCGCGAACAGGGATGGTTTAAGACATGGAGTGCCGCAGGCCAGCAGGCTGATTTAACAGCTGCTATCGGCTTGGTCAAGGAGTTTGAGGGGTGTCACCTTAGTGCATATCCTGATCCGCTAAGTGGCGGTGAGCCGTGGACGATTGGCTACGGCACCACGCGTTACAGCGGCGGCTCACCAGTTAAACGCGGCGACAAGATTACTGTAATTGAAGCCGACATGCTATTGCGGCTAGAGATAGATCGCATTGCTGAACAACTGCGCACTAGCATCCCGCATTGGCAGTTGATGTCAGATAACCAGAAATCAGCGCTAGTTAGTTTTGCCTATAACCTAGGCGCCAAATTTTATGGCATCGATGGCTTTGAAACCATTAGCCGCTGCCTGCGTAATAAAGATTGGGCGGCAGTACCTGATGCACTACTGCTATACCGCAATCCAGGTACTAACGTAGAAGCTGGCCTACTGCGACGCCGCAAGGCGGAAGGTGCATTATGGGCAAAAGATATGCCGCCCAAACAGCAAGATACTACGACATATCATCTTACGCCAAATAGCCCATTTGCTAGCCGCCTTACTGCTCATATCCAGCTTGGTGAATTTGCATTAAACGAAGAAGCGCGACGCTTTGATCATCAGTATCAAGTAGATACTGCAGCCGAGCTAGCGGCATTCCTCGAGCGTGTACGCGTACAATTTGGCAACAAGCCGATTATCATTACTAGCGGCTACCGTCCACCTGCTATCAATAAGGCAGTAGGTGGTGCATCAGGCAGTGAGCACTTGTATTCAGCAAATGATGTAGGCGCCGTTGATTTCTACGTCAAGGGTGCTGACATCAATGCTGTGCAGGCATGGTGCGATAAAAATTGGCCGTATAGCTTAGGCTATGGCGCACCAAAAGGCTTTGTGCATCTTGGCATGCGCGCTGGCAAGCCACGTGTTAGGTGGGATTATTGACGCGGTAGCATTAGCAAAGAGGCCATTATCATGATTGGCACTGACTGGTTAGTTGTTAACTTCTCACTAGAGGAGAAGCTAGTAATCGAACGCCGCGCACGGTCTGTAATCAGTCATGACGACGGCGTTGAAGTGGCGAAGCTATGCGCGCAGTTGATACGTCAAACGGCATTTCAGGAGCGCCTGCTAGCTCAAGCAACAGGTCATATTGCATACCTAGAGGCGCAGGTGCATATCATGCAATCGCGTCACGCCAGGCGGCGTCCATGGTGGAAGATCTTGTAAATTGACCGCCCATCAATAAGCGCAGTTTGCGTTCTGCCTTTTGTACACGCTGCCGAATGCGCTCACGGCTAACGCCTTCCTCGCGGGCGATATCGGCATTACTCTTCGGCTCAAGCCCATAGATACCGTAGCGTTTAGCTACAGCATTCCTGTCATCTTTGTCTAGACGAAAAAAGGCCAGCTGCAGCTGCTCCATGCGCTCGCTTTGTTCAGCGTATGTATGCTCTTCATTAAGTGGGCTTTCATCAGCAATAAAATCAATTAGCGGGCTGCCGTCATCCGCTACTAGGCTGTCAAGGCTTTTGATCTGTACATTACGCGATAGCAACATTACCAGTTCGTTTACTTCAATTTCCATTAGCTGCGCCAGTTCAGCCATTGATGGCGACCGTCCATGCTGCCTAGCGTATTCTTCCTGTACTTTGATAGCACGGTAGATACGCTCTAAGTTGTGCTGCGGTACACGGATCATACGCTCCTGCGTATCAATAGCGCGTGTTATCGCCTGTCGTATCCACCAGAAGGCATACGTCGAAAATTTATAACCCTTGGTGCCGTCAAACAATTCAGCGGCACGATGGAGGCCTACATTGCCTTCTTGGATAAGGTCCATCAATTCCATGTTGCTACCACCTAAGCGGCGCATGTATTTCTTTGCTACATGAACTACTAAGCGTAGGTTGCAGCTGATGATTGTGTTCTTTGCCTTATGACCGCGTTTTACGATGCGTCGCTGCTGAGGTGTCAATTCAGCAGCGGCATCAATTTCGCGCATTGCCTGCACTTGACGCGACAGTTGGATCTCCTGCTCAGCGGATAGCAGGGGGTAACGTGCGATGGCGTTAAGGTATTCCTTAACTGAATCAGTCATGACGCGGTTGTGTGCATTGGTAATGGTACATCAGATAATGGTTTTTGTTTGAAAGTTTGGATCTTCTTCATCTAGATGGCATTCAGGGCCAAAGCCAGTTGCTAGTACATCAGCCGGCAGGCCGCTGTCAACTGGTACTTTTGGCTTGCTGCGTGCTGCATCCATATCAGCGAGGCTAACCAGCCATGAATCGAGTGATTCACGCATTGGGATGCCTTTTGGTATCTTAAGAAACTTCCTTAGGGCAGCCTGATCACGAACAAAGACTGCAGCGCCACTGCTGTAGGCAATGAAATACCGCCCGTTGATATCACGGCTGGTTTCAACAAAGCAGTAGTGGCTAAGCCGCAGGGCGTCACGCTTCATTGGCCGTTCCCGTTAGTGGCGATAAATCCAGAGCACAGGTGCGCCCGTTCGGGGTTCATGGTGGCCACCCACGACAGCAGCACGTTGTCAGGCGCCGGCGCGGTGTGCCTAGTGCACTGATGCTTCTGGTGGCAGTCGATGCCTTGGCAGCGGGCGATGTCATTCAGCACCGGCATCCTCCAGCGCCGGCGGTGGGGTGATTGGATGGGTAGTCATCTGATGCCATCTGCTGCAGGAGGTATTCAACAAACCCAACATGCGTCATCACAGCATGGATGCCAGGTGGCATGCCATACGATGCCTGCCACCATGCACGAAAAGCAGCCTCGATTTGTTCCTTGGTCATTGCTGAGCATCCTTCGCGGCGATACAAAAAAGCTCCGCAATATCATGCGGGTCAAGCTTACGATGCTGGCATTCGACGACGATTTCTGCCGCCAAATGTACTAATACTGCAGCAACGCCTAGTTGACGTGTGCGCCACGTATGGCCGGGGTAAGAGGAGGCCTCTACGGCCTCCACATATGCCACCGTGCTACGTTCTAGCAGGGTGCTTTCCATTAGAAAGGAACAATAACGGCTGGATTGATGGTGCCATAATCACCGTCACTACCTTCGCGGCCTTTGCCGTTAATGTAAACCCCTGTCACCTGTTCTTCTGATTTTGTTTCGTAGTTCCAGATTTTGCCTGGTTTGTGGCGCTCAATATCAGCCGCCAGATCAGTCAGGTACTGCTGCAATGCCTTGATTGAATCAAGCGGTACAAACAAGCTAATGGAGCGCGGCGCTTTACCGCCTTGGTCGTAGCGGTTACTGCTGGTAGACCATTTGATCGGTTGCGGCAGTGCAGGGGTGAAATCAGCCATGTCAGTTAAAACCAGAGAAGTCGATAGGTGTAATGCCATTGGCCTGTTCCCAGGCCAGTACATCCGCTAACCGGTAGCGGATGATTGCAGCGCCATAGGGCTGCCCGATATGTGGCACCTTGTACCATGGCGGTCCTTGGATTTTGATGCCACGTCTGCTACGGCTGCGCCATCCTTTAATGGTGGCGGGGCTAATGCCATACCGTGTAGCAAGCTGCTCAGTGGTGATATAAGCAGCGGTATCATCATGATCAAGCAATGCTGGCCTCCCGATCTAACAGTTGTTGCAGTAGCTGGTCGCGTTCATCGCTGGTGAGATCACCAGAGTCAAAGCGTGCCTGCAGGCGCTCACCAAGTGTTTTTAGTGCATCCAATGTGGCAGCACTAGCGATTGCTTTTGAGCCGGCATCAAATGCCTTGCTATTGGCGGCCGCAGCAGGCGTTGCAGGCGTTGCAGGCGTTGAAGCCCTACGTGCGCGCTGTTGCGTGGCAGCTGGCTCAGGGTCAGCCTGCACCGCAGCAAGTGGCGCATCATGTTCGCCGATCTCCTCCTTTGCCCATAGCTCGTAAGCAAGGCCAAAGGTAAATGCAGCGCATGCTGCTAACGCGCGGCGGTGGCTATCAGTCAATACACGAGCACTGATGCGCTCAAGTTGAATCGGCTTGTTTTGGTTGTCCATACAAGGGAATGGAAACTCAGCCGTTGCTTCACCGTCAGGGCCAGTGAAATAACCCATGAGGTAACCAGTGCCATCAGGTGCAGGATGCACCAGCTGTTTGCCTTCATATGGCATCAGGTGGAACTCCCAACCGGCTGCATGTTCCTGCAGCAGAGCGGTAGTTTTAGCCCATGGCACATACGATGCCTTGAAGCTGCCAGTGCCTTTGACCAGCACGTCTGATGTTTTAATAACACCAGCTAGGTTCGGCATTGCCATTAGAAATCCTCAGGAGTGATAGTGTCGTCATACGCCCAGCGCGGCAGGCTGAGCAGTGTAGGTGCAGTGCTGCTGTAACCAGGCCAGTTATCAGCAGCAGTGCAGGTAGCAATGCGATGCATGTCACGCATGCGCAATGCACCGCCTTCAATGCTTGCGTGTTCGTCTAGCTCGTATACAGCAACGCTATATGGGTATGACTTTTCAACAACAATAAAGACAAAATGGTTGATATCAGGCAGGCCGCTTAGGTAATGCTCCTGTTGTACGTGGTAACGCCATGTGGCGACGCTACGGGCAAAGGCTGCGGGGCTTGCATCAGTAGTAGTTTTAAGGTCTACGCAGATGCCATCAGCCGTTAGCCAATCAGGACGGCATTTACACCGCAACCCGGTCGCGGCATCATCCCACCAGAATGATTGCTCAGCAGCGCCAGTTTTTAGCAGTGCCGCAGCGATTGGATCTTGGCGTACTGCAGCTGCCATCGACTGCGCCAGTGCCATATCAGCAGGTGATACTGCCTCAATGCCATTGGCTGCATAATGCTCTGCATGCTCCTTGCCAGCCTTTGTGCGGCGGTCAGGTGCTACTGCATAGCGCTTGCTTACCTCATCAGGTTCTAGCACTGCGCAATGCACCAGGCTGCCGATACGCATCGCTGCAGTCTGCTCTGATGGCGGACGGTTTGGATTAAGGAAGCGTGCGTAGTAGTAGGCCGGTGATTTGGCGACAGCATGCAGATGGCTGGCGCTAACAGCTGGATCGGCGTGGTAATCGGCGTTTGAAATCATCAGCCCAGATCCTCGCTATAAAGCGCGCTATGTGGGCCGAATGTTTGCGGCAACTGCGGAAATGCAGAGAAGATGGTAGCGCGGTTGATTGGATCAGCTGCCAAGCCAGCTTCTGCCAGCTTGCGGAAGAAGTTACCGCCAAAGCGTTGGGCGGTAAGGAGGGTATGAACCTGCTGGTCGGAACGCATAGAAGAAGGGGTAGCCGATGGGCTGATGGGATCGTAGACGGTGGTAAGCGGTAGTGTCAAGGGTTTGGGCTGTGGTCGCTGCGGCCTAGGTCAAGCCATTCGATACCTTGCCATTGCGGTAGATACATCCGCGCGGCTTTTACCTTGGCTTCTGTAAAACTGACCGCCCAGACAGATTGGATTTGATTGGTAGCTTTGATCTGAAACCAGTAGCGACGCATCGTCATGGGCGGTAGTAGTGCTGTGTGCCGCTATGGGTTACAACCGGCTGGTTGCCGGCTTCAATGCCGATCATGGCGAATACAGTCGCAACGATCAGGCAGCAGATGGCATTGTTGACGTGGTTGATCATGATGCAAGCGCCTTACGGACGCGGTAGGTGGTGATGTTGAGGCGTTCTGCAATCTGACGCTGACTGAGGCCAGTGCGACGCAGGATCAGGATGCGGCGATCATTGGAAGCGGTCAGCCAGTCGATCACAGCGATCACGACTAGCAATGGGATAAGCAGCTTCCAGATCACCAGGAGTGCGGTGGTGAACATGGCTGAGAAGCAGGATGTTGATAGGTGCCGCTCGATTGGTGACCCGGCCGTACTGCGGCGTTACCGGGGGAGGCTCCTTGTGGCTTGCGCCGGGGTGCTTCCGTCCGCCCCATGCCCTAGAGGTTACCACCCCTGCCCACCCCGTGCAACCCTAGGGACGGATTAGGGATTGGCATAGGCTCAGCTGGAAGGTTGCAGCCGGCAGTGTTCGGCCACCCCATCGCTATGGGAAATGAGACACCTACACCCCCCTGGCCATGGGAAATGGGACGCCTGATTCCCCCAAGCCCGTGGCAAGCTGCTGCAAATGCCAGCTGGCATCGCCTTCGCATTCCAGTAGGTCGCAGCTCCATGCGTCATGGCCGCGACGCCGAAATGCATCACGTACACGGCCGCTGTATTCACATGCAACCAGCACGCGCATCAGCGATCAGCGCCTAGCGGGATGATGGTTAGCGCCGCGCCTGGCAGCTCGCTGCCTACCGCATACCGCTTGCTAGCCGTAATGCTTACCACCAGCGCGTCATCAGCCAGTAGCGCACCGGTCAACCCATCCAGCGTGCTACGCAGCAGTTTGTCCAGGTCGCCGCGTCTTGTCGTCAGATGCACCGGTGCATTTGGCTTCAGGCTGCCGTCCTTTTTGTAATGACCTGCTGGTCGCAGAAATCGAAATACAACCGACACCGATACGGCATCTGTAACCAGTGCAATGCCGCTTGCTACAGCCTCCTGCCTGATCGCCTCACGCCATGGCGCTACGCGCTTGCTGGATTCAACCATCCGGCCACCACCAACGTGCCGCTTGCTGCCCTGCGGCGCTGGTTCGATGCCGTTGATCGCTAGGTGGATTGCATCCCTCATGCCGTGTACCGTACCACCGACTACCACCATTGCCAACCATGGATCGCGAGTACCTGCTGCAGCTGCTGGTGACTGACCTGGCGGTAACGAAGGCGATCAACGATGAGCTGGAGGCGCTGCTGGAGGCAGACGAGGCAGCGCTATGGGATGGCCGCGCACCGTCGTATGGCACCTATGCCCACCAGCGCCATGAGGCGCTAGCAGCACGCCTTACGCAGCAAAATGAGCAGACCATAGGGGGCTATTTCCAGGATTCTGGCGGGCCTCGCCATTAACTCGCCAGAAACATGGTGACAGAGCGGCGAGTGAGTGGTACGTTACGGCGAGCGAGCGGCGACGCTCGTCGTTTGAACGGAGACCCATGCCAGAATTACGCATCCAGATCCCTGATGACCTTGAAGCCCGGATTACGGCTGCAATGCCCAACTACCTAGACAGGAAGGGCTTTCTCTGCCTTTTGATCGATCGGGCACTTGACACGCCTGTTACCCTAGGAGGACCGAGCGAAGCCGGGCCTCCTTCTACTTCTTCTTCTACTTCTAATTCTTCTTCTTCTTTAGAAATAAAACCAAGAAAAACAAATAAAAGTCGGAAACGAACAAAAGCGACGCCTGAGTTTGAGGCGTTCTGGGCGGCGTATCAGGCATGCCCACGGAAGGTGCCAGCGCAGTCGAAGGCAAAGGCTTGGGAGCAGTGGCAGGCAGCTGTGAAGCATGAAGCCCCTGAGAGGCTCCTAGAAGCCGCTCAGAGGGCCGTGAAGGACGCTATGGCCTGTGAGTGGGACTACAAGCTCCCAGACGCCTTCCGGTGGCTTAGAGACGGCAGGTACAGCGTCCTGCTCGAGGACCACGCCGCCGCACAGCCTGACCCGTCCTACCTTTGGTGACCCATGAAGCTCTTTGACACCCAAGCTGTAAACCGGTTTGTATTTGCTGTCGTTTCAAAAAATGCCAAAGAAAGTACACCACCTACTTATGTAGCTATCCAGGCGTTAGATTTTGAATCCGCGTTGAATCAAATTGAAGCCAAACAACAACGCAGCGCTTATCCTTACCCCCTTGGTAAATACGATGAGTTAGGTAGATACTGCACCTACTGTCCACCTGTTGATAGCATTACCCTAGGGCGCTTTGTTTTGCATCCTGCTGCTGATACTGAATACAAAGCCACTCGGTGGACAGAATGACCCTAAGACGCCTTAGCACTGAAGATGGCGCGCGTAAAATCCTGCAGCGCCTTATTGATACAAACCGCGCCACCATTGATCAATTTGATAACCCACCACCTGGCAGCATTAACCCTGATGGTTATCGCAACCTCCTGCGCGATATAACCGTCGACGATTACATTGATTTCTAATTACCATGCAAACTACATCACGCAACGAACCCGTTATTGATGATCTGCTGTCCTATTTATTTAAGGCACGTCATCGCTCTGCTGCAATTCTTGATAACTGTCAAGAAGAATGCAAGCCATTATCATCCGTTGATCGACGCATGCTACAAGACGAATTGGATGCTATTATCCGCGATCTTGATCGTGCATCATGCGTGAACTGAAGCTACGCCTGCCGGATGATGAAGCAGCCGGTATCGACCTGCTAGCCCAAGCGCGTGGTATCAACCGCGCTGAATGCCTCAGGCAGCTAATTCGTAATGCAACAACCGCGCAACAACCTGTTGTTGTTAACCTTAATACTTATCATCGACTTAGTACAGAAATCTACCGCCAATTAGGTGGTATCATCTCCAAGCTGCACGCTGAACAGGCAGCTGCGATTGCTGTTAAAATCCTCGCCACACCACAACAATGAACATCGTCACCTCACAATCGGATCTAAATGTAGCACTTGCTACAATCCGATCCGCTGTACAGACGACACGCACCACGCATCCAATCCTCGCTACCGTACTGCTTACCGCTAGCCCAAACGGTACACTTACACTATCTGGTTACGATCTTAAACTAGCAATTAGTACCACAATCGCTGCTGCAATAACAACAGACGGTGCCACTGCTGTACCCTACGCTCTTCTAGCACCGCTCGTTGCTAAACTTCCATCCAACGAAGCAATAACAATCGCTGTATCCGGTAGCCGCGTCGTATTAGCTACCGCTGCTAACGAATATAGTCTCACTGCATTAGACCCCGCAGATTGGCCTGATATCATCGCGCCTGACACTAAGTCAACGCCTGTTACCATCCCACGCGCTAACCTTCAAGCTGCTATCACCGCTACCGCTCACGCTGCTAGTCGTGATGAATCTAAGCAGCTGCTGCAAGGTATTAACATCGCCCTAGATCCTGATGGCATCCAGGCCGCTGCAACTGATGGTCATCGCCTGTCTGTATACGGATCCGCGCCATTTGCCGAAACGCCTGCTATCACCATCCCAGCCACCACGCTACGCGAACTGCAGCACCTAAACGGTGACATCACCGTTACTGCTGATAATGCTTACGTTCGCCTAGCAACTGATCAAACTACCATCACCTCACGTATCCTGGATGGTGCATACCCTGATTACACTAAACTCATCCCTGATACCTTCACAACTACCTGCACCGTAGATCGCAAGGCATTGCTTAATGCAGTGCAACGCGCTAGCATCCTCGCAGATACCCATAACAACATCATTAAACTCGCCATCGCCGATACCCTTGCTATCACAGCTGATGTAGAACTCGGCAATGGCAGTGAAACCCTACCCATCACTACAACAGGCGATCACCTAACCATTGCCGTAAATGCTGCTTACCTGCAAGATGCATTAAAAGCCATGCCATCTCAACAGGTCACCCTATCAGCTAACACCCCAACCACACCATTCCTTATCACGCCAGTCGATACAGATATCAGTCAAACTTACCTCATCATGCCAGTACAGGTGCGAGCATGGCTTCCATCAAAGATCTAAAATCAGATCATAAAAATGCACGGCGACGTACTGATCGCTCGGCTACATTGATCGCTGAATCCCTGAAGCGTTACGGTGCAGCCCGCAGCATCGTCATTGATGAAGACGGGCGCATCCTTGCAGGTAATGGCACCGTAGAAGGTGCTAAAAAGGCTGGTATCAATAAAGTCCGCGTTATTGAAGCAGAAGGTGACGAACTCATCGCCGTACGTCGCGCTGGCCTATCCGAAGACGAAAAGGTAGGTCTTGCTCTTGCTGATAACCGCACATCGGATCTGTCCGAATGGGACAATGAGATGCTGCGCCAACTCAGTGAAGAACACGATCTAGAACCGTGGTTTGAGCCAGAAGACCTAGATGCCCTGCTTAACGATGCCGAGCAGCTAGAGCCTGTTGAAGGCAACACTGACCCCGATGAGGTCCCGGAGGTTCCACAGGAACCGACGACAAAGCCCGGTGACCTCTGGATCCTCGGCAACCATCGCCTGCTCTGTGGTGACTCCACCAACGTCCAGCACGTTGAAAGCCTCATGGATGGCAAGAAGGCGGACATGGTATTTACAGATCCGCCTTATGGAATGAACTTAGATACCGACTACTCAAAAATGGGGACTTCAACCAAGTCCTACAAGCCTGTTCACGACGACGACAAGCCCTTTGACGCTGGCGCAATGATGCGTCTGTTGCCGTCACCTGTCTGGTATATCTGGGGCGCAGACTATTTCTGCAACTCAATTCCAATCTGGGATCAAGGTTCAACTCTCGTCTGGGCCGAAGCTCACTCAGAAGACGAAAACAAGGTCTTTGGCTCATCCTTTGAGCTGTGCTGGCGATACCCCAAAGCTAAGAAAGAGCTGTGGTTTGTCCGCCGCATACATATGACCGATGAGCACTTAAAAGCGCATCCAACTCAAAAACCCTGCGAGCTTCCTGTTCGTGCCATTGAGAAAGACACTAAGCCTGGCCAGCTCATCGTTGACCTGTTCGGCGGCTCAGGCACCACCCTCATCGCTTGCGAGAAGACTTCACGACACTGCCGCATGATGGAACTCGACCCCGCCTACTGCGACGTCATCGTCAAGCGCTGGGAAGACTTCACCGGTAACACCGCCGTCTGCATACCCTCCACCGACCACTTCTCGGAGCAACAGGAATCAGCCTGATGGCAGCCCCCAGAGGCCCAAAACAAGAAACCCTTGAACGCGCTGAACGCTTCGCACGCATCATTGCGTCCGGCGGTCGGCGGTCAGATTGCATCCGCTACGCCCGGGAAAACTGGGGGGTCAAAGACGACGCCTGCGATCTTTACCTGCGAGTTGCACGCGACAAGCTCAAGGCCGACTGGGACATCGAACGCCCCCAGATGATCGCTGATCTGCTTAGTCAGTGCTCCACCCTCCAGATGGAAGCACGCCGAGCCGGTCAATATCACATCGCACTCGGTGCCATTAACACCGCTGCAAAACTGGCGCAGCTTTGCTCGTGAGCATCCTTGCTACAGCACCTACTGGCAGCGTCCTGCAGCAACTTAATTACGGCAATGGTGATATTGATGTCCCTGATCTGTTAACTCGCATCCGCGCTGACCTACACCCCGGCCAACTTGCCTTTGTAGATGACACCAGCACGCAGATACTTGGTATCTCAGCTGGTTATGGCGCTGGTAAAACCCGTGCCCTATGCGCTAAAGCGGTAATGCTGGCCGCAGCCAATCAAGGTTTCATTGGCGCCGTAATGGAACCAACCGGCCCGCTGATCCGCGACATTTGGCAGACGGACTTTGAAAGCTTTCTAGAGGCATACGAGATTCCGTATACCTTTAGGGCGTCACCGTTGCCTGAGTACATGCTGCACCTGCCAGGCGGTGATACCAAAATCCTATGCCGTAGCTTTGAGAACTGGAGCCGCATTATCGGCTTGAACCTTGCATGGGTGCTAGCAGATGAGATCGATACCGTAACGCCCAGCATTGCCAACAAGGCATTTCCTAAAATCCTTGGTCGTTTGCGATCTGGTAACGTCCGTCAATTTGGCGCTGCATCAACACCAGAAGGCTTCCGCTGGATGTGGAATACCTTCGGCAGCGATGAAGCTAAAGCTAGACCTGATCGGCATCTGATCAAGATGCGCACCGCAGATAACCCACACCTGCCGCCAGACTTCATCGAACGTCTAGAAGCAAACTACGACCCAAGCCTGCTACGCGCTTACCTAGATGGCGAGTTCGTTAACCTCACTGCCGGTCAGGTATACGATCGCTTTGATCGCATTAAACATGTAACCAGCGATCTGCCTGATACTGACGACGAGCCGCTACGCATTGGCGTTGACTTTAACATCGGCAACATGTCAGCAGTTATCGCGATACGACTCGGCAATAACCTGCTAATCATCGATGAGATCAGCGGTGCGCATGATACCGATGCCTTAGCGCAGCAAATCGCTAGTCGGTACCCTAATCGTCGGATGTACGTTTACCCAGACGCCAGCGGCGGCAACCGCAGCACTAATGCAAGCCAAACTGATATCAACATCCTTGAATCCTATGGCATGTCTAACCAGTCACCAAAAGCAAATCCTCCCGTCCGTGATCGCGTGGCTGCTGTTCAAGCTTTGCTGGAAAACGGCAAAGGCCAAGTGCGGCTACAGGTATCGCACACCTGCAAGCGGTTGATCGAATGCCTAGAGCTACAGTGCTACACCGATAAGGGCGAACCAGATAAGGATGCAGGGTTTGATCACATGAACGATGCACTGGGCTACCTAGTGTGGCGTGAGTTCAACCCACTTCATGCCGGCGCTGGCCGTAGCACTGGCATTCGCATTTATTGACTTGCATCCCAGCCATTTGGCTGTAATATGCTCCTGCATCATTTGTTCTATCCAAATCCATGCTGACCGGGACTGAACTGCTTGCCAAGGTCAAGCAGTGCGAAGGCATCAACAAGACTGAAATGGCCCGCGCTTGTGGGTACACCGTAGAAAAGGACGGCAAGCAACGCGTTAAATTCGCTGAGTTCTATGCTGCATTGCTTGAGGCAAAAGGCATTGATATCGGCACCAGCACTGGCGATGGCAAAGGCCGTAAACTGTCCTACCGCGCTAAGGTGCAATTTAACGGCAAGCTACAGATTGGCGAAGGTTACCTCCGCCAGATGGGCATGGAACCTGGCGATGAGTTTGAGATCAACGTAGGCCGCAAGCATATTACGCTTACTGCCATCCAAGCTGCCTGATCTACATGGGGCTGCATCTGCAGCCCTTTAGACTGCCTTAGGCGATAGCAAATTGATGTATACCGGCTTCCAGCATTACGACCGCACTGTTGCTAGCCGTGTTGCCAGCATCAATGACCCGAACCAAGCGTGGCAAAATCAGGAGCCACATTGGATCCTGATCGAGGACCTGATCGGCGGCACGTATGAAATCCGCCGCCGCCATCGGCGATACCTACCGCAGGAGCCACGCGAGCTAGACGAATCGTATGACAACAGGCTGGCGCGGTCTGTAGTGCCGCCTTATTACCAGCGCCTGGAGCGCATGCTGGCTGGCATGCTAACGCGTAAACCCGTCAAGCTGAATGATGTAGATGATATCGTCCGTGAGCAGTTGTTTGATGTTGACCTGCAAGGTAACGACCTGAATGTATGGACATATGAAACTGCGCGTAAAATGATCCGCTACGGCCATGTTGGTGTATTAGTTGATGCGCCAGCAGCCGGTCAGCAGGGTAGACCATACTGGTGCAGCTATACACCGCGTGAGATTTTAGGCTGGCGCACTGAGATGATCGACGGCCAGCAGCAGCTAACGCAATTGCGGCTGCAGGAGTCTGTCATCGTGCCAGATGGCGACTATGGCGAGAAGGTAGTGGCTCAGATTAGATTGCTCACGCCTGGCGGCTACCAGCTGCATCGCAAGGCGGATAAAGGCAGTTTCGAGCTATATGAAGAGGGTACAACAAGCCTTGATCGCATCCCATTTGCAGTGGCATACGCTAACCGCGTTAACGTGCTGGAATCACGGCCGCCGTTAGAAGATATTGCAGAGCTGAACCTTAAGGCGTATCAAGCGCAATCGGACCTTGACAACCAGCTGCACATTAGTGCAGTGCCGATGCTTGCATTCTTTGGTTTCCCATCTAGTGCAGAAGAGGTATCAGCAGGCCCCGGCGAAGCTATCGCATTCCCAGCTGATGGCAGGGCAGAGTACATCGCACCACCTACCGGTGCATTTGATGCACAATTCAGACGCATTGAACAGCTGGCAGGGCAGATCAATGAGCTAGGACTGTCTGCAGTATTAGGCCAGAAGTTAAGCGCTGAAACTGCCGAAGCAAAGCGCATTGATCGCAGCCAAGGCGATAGCACGATGATGGTGATCGCGCAGCAAATGCAGGATATGATCGACAACTGCCTGTCATATCATGCGCAGTACCTGAATATCACCCAGGTTGGTAGCAGCTACGTTAACCGTGACTTCCTTGGCGCCAGATTGGAGCCGCAGGAGATTACAGCATTGCTGCAGCTTTATACGGCAGGTACAATCACGCAGGAAACACTACTCACTAACCTGGCGCAAGGTGAAGTGTTGGGCGATGATTTTGACGTAGAAGAAGAAGTAGAAGCAACGCAACAGGGCGGGCTGGTTGAAATGGAGCAGCCGCAACAGGCAGCCGAAACAACGATCATCCCTACCGAATCGCCTGATACTGAGGATATGGATGTTGACGCATGAGCAGCACGCCGGCCGCGTTATATCGCAATGCGCTCGACCTTAATCGGTTTAGCAATTCAGTAGCACGGCGCATCATTAACGCTTATAACGACATCATCATTGATGCGGTCAATCAGCTACGTGCGATTGATGAATTAGCGGCACCTGTTAAGGCAGCACGATTGCGCGCGATACTGGCGCAGTTAAAAGGTAGCCTCGATGGATGGTCTGGTGATGCTACTGAGATTACAGCAGCAGAACTGCAAGGTATTGCACAGCTGCAATCTGAATTTGTCACCGACCAACTGCGACGTGTACTACCAGCCGGCGCACGTGATGCGGTACGTACTGTAGAGATTAGCCCGCAATTTGCGCAGTCAGTAGTTACAACTGACCCAACGCAGATCAATGTGGTAGCGCTCAGTGATGACCTATTTGCTGCAGTGCAAGGCGCACCGCAGACATTTAGCTTGACTGCAGCGCAGGGCGCTACCATCACGCTGCCCAATGGCGAAGTAGTTAGCAAAGCATTTCGCGGCATTGCTGTAGACCAGGCGGAACGTTTTAGCCAAGTGGTGCGGCAAGGTTTGCTAACTGGTGAGCCGACACCAGCGATAGCAAAGCGATTGATCGGTAGCTTGCAATTCGGCGAAGAAGCGCGCACTGTACGCCAAACTATTGCAGCAGGCGGCCAAGCTACAGCTGTCGCCGATAATCAGATTGTTGCCTTAGTACGCACTAGCATCAACCAAGTTGCCAATGCTGCCAGTCAGCAAGTATATGAGGCCAATCAAGATGTAACCAAGAAGTACCGCTATGTCGCGACGCTTGATACACGCACTAGCGCAATATGTCGTGCGTTGGATGGCCGAGAATTTGAATATGGCAAGGGGCCGATGCCGCCGCAGCACTTTAATTGCAGGTCGACGACAGTGCCTATTATTGACCCCGATATCCTGCCACCATCTACTACAGCAACACGCGCTAGCGCTGGCGGGCAGGTGCCAATCAATCAAAGCTACGGCGAATGGCTTGCCAGCCAACCGGAAAGCGTGCAAGCCGAAGCGCTAGGCGCCAGCAAGGTGCCATATTTCAACCGCCTAGCGAATAAGTATGGCGCGCGTGATGCCATTGCCAAGCTGGTGCGCGATGATGGATCCGAGCTTACGCTAGATCAACTGCGCAAACGTTATGGAACTACCTAGCCTGCGGCATTTTGACAATCGCGGCATCTTTTACATCAGCAGCGATCCGGTAGAAGCACTGGTCGGCGAGGCATGGGTCGCCGCGATTTATACCGACAAAGGATGGGCAACAGCTGATGGCGCTAACCTGCTGACAGGTATTGAGGAATGGCGTGATGGCAAAGAAGAAAGACAAGGTAGCCAAGGTAATGAGCGAGTACAAGGCGGGGACACTGCAAAGCGGCAAGCTAGGCCCCGGCAAGGGACCAAAGGTCAAAAGCCGAAAGCAGGCGATAGCAATTGCGCTATCTGAAGCCGGCAAGGCCCGTAAACCTAAAGGTAAAAAATGATGGCAAAGAAAAAGCCAGGCCTTTACGCCAACATCAATGCAAAGCGCAAGCGCATTGAAGCTGGCAGCAATGAACGCATGTCGCGCAAGGGCGACCCCGATCGTCCTAGCGCTGATGATTTCAAAGCAGCTGCTAAAACAGCAAAGAAACCAAAGCCAAAGCGCAAGTGACCATCACCTATCGCGGCGAGCAGTTTGATGGCTACAACAAACCAAAGCGCACGCCAAACCACCCGACCAAATCACATGCGGTACTGGCCAAAGAAGGCGATCAGGTAAAACTGATCCGATTTGGCCAGCAGGGTGTTAGCGGTAGCCCGCCACGCGATAACGAATCATCTGCCGCTAAAGCACGACGCGCAGCATTTAAGGCTAGGCATGCTGCCAATATCGCAAAAGGCAAAATGTCTGCTGCGTTCTGGGCAGATAAGACTAAATGGTGAGTACAATCAGGCAGTAATTTAGCCTGCGGCTAATGTCTGACGAAAACCAAACCCAGGAGCCTGCGGCATCTGTGGTTGATGCTGATGCGCTGCAACGTAGCGTAGAAGCACTTGAACGCAAAAATGCTGAGCTGATCGCTGAATTGCGCACTGCGAGGAAATCAAAGCTGCCGGAGGGCGTTGATGTTAACGAACTGCTTGAGTTCAAACGTCGCGCTGAACAAGCCGAATTGGAATCACAAGGAAAGTACACCGAAGCGCGACAGGCTTTGGAGCAGCAGTACCGCGAGGCGACGGCGCAGAAGGAGCAGCGCATCACAGAACTTGAGGCCAGAGTGCGAGAACTTGAACTCGTCGCACCAGCTGTAACTGCATTGGCGGATATCGTGCATGACCCTGATCTTGTACTAAAAACAAAGCTAAGCGCCGATCAAATCGAACGCGAAGCTGATGGCACCGTCGTAGTAGTCGACGGCTACCAGCGCACGCCAGTTAGTGAATGGGCAAAAGCAAGTCTGCCAGCTTGGATGCAGAAAGCGCCCAGGCCGCAAGGTAGTGGCGCACCAGCTGGTCGCAATAGTAGTGACATCCCTGCTGGCGCCAAAAATCCATTTGCACGCGAATCTTTTAATTTGACTGAACAGGCGCGGCTGTTTCGCACTGATCGTGACCTGTACGAACGATTTAAAGCTGCTGCTATGCGGTAATATTTAAGCAACCGGCTGCGCTGGTGTAATAGGGCTGCGCCCAAACCGTAAACCAATCTGAGGATTCATCGTGGCGACTCTTCGCTCTGATGTCATCATCCCTGAGGTTTTTACTCCGTACGTGATTGAGCAAACCACCCAACGCGATGCCTTCTTGGCATCCGGTGTGGTGCAGCCCATGGCGGAGCTGAATGCCGCAGAAGGTGGCGACTACGTTAACGTGCCTTTCTGGAAGGCAAACCTGTCCGGCGATTTTGAGGTGCTTACTGATAGCACTTCACTGACGCCCGGCAAAATCACCGCCGACAAGCAAGTCGGTGTGATCCTGCACCGTGGCCGTGCATGGGAAGCGCGCGACCTTGCAGCACTGGCTGCTGGTTCCGATCCTATGGCTGCTATTGGCGAAAAGGTTGCCACCTATGTCGCCAACCAACGGCAAAAGGATCTGATCAAATGCCTTGAGGGTGTTTTTGGTGGTCTTACCTCTAACACCGGCGCTGCATTTGCTGGTCTTACTTTTGATCTGAGCGGCATGACTGCTCTTGGCCCGCGCCAAGTAGCAAAAGCTCGTGCATTGCTCGGTGATCAAGGCGACAAGCTGACTGCTGTTGCCATGCACTCTGCTGTCTATTACGACTTGGTAGAGCGCAAGGCAATTGATTATGTCACCAATCCAGAAGCACGTGGTGGCGGCACCGTTGCCACTACCGGCATCGCGCCGGTATTTGGCGGTAGCATCGCTGGTGCTTACGGCACTGATTACCAGGTACCTTTTTATCTTGGTATGCGTGTGATCGTGTCGGATGACCTGACCCCGACCAGCACCAATTATCCGGTGTATTTCTTCACTCAAGGCGCAATCGCCTCGGGTGAGCAGCTTGCGCTGCGGACTGAAACCGATCGCGACATCCTCGCCAAGAGCGATGCGATGTCGATTGACCTCCACTACTGCTACCACCCCGTGGGCGCTAAGTGGCTGACCGGTACTACCAATCCGACTGGTGCACAGCTGGCTACTATCGGTAACTGGTCGAAGGTGTACGAAACCAAGAACATTGGTATCGTCCGTGGCACCGTCACTTCTAACTTCTGAGGTAACTAACCATGGCACAACCTTCCCAGTTTGAGGTAAGCACCCAGGTTTACCTGACTGCCACCTGCAACATGGTGCTGAACACTGCGGTCGTTGACCAAGTGTTTTATATCGCGCCGGAGCCGATGGAAGTCGTGGAAATCCACGAGATCCATTCGACTAAAGGCACTGATGCTGGCGATGTGATCGCTACGGTTAAGCGCTGCCAGGGCACTGAAGCGGCAACTGCCGGTGATGACCTGCTTGGTGCTACCAAGATCAACCTGAAGGGTGATAACAACACTCTTCAGACGCCAGCACTGACCGCCACCTCTGCTGATCTGCAACTGGCTGCAGGCGATCGCCTGTCGCTTGACATTACCGGCACTACTACTGCAGTGGCCGGTGCTGTCGTTACAGTTCTGCTGAAGCGTATCTAATGGGCTTGTTCGCCTTCCGGCGACTGCGTGAACGTGAGGCTGCTTCTACGGAAGCGGCCTCTATTTCTATGCAGCAGCCTACACCTACACTGATTGAAATTGAGCCTCAAGTAGATGGCAATCGTACTAGACGCGACAGTGGGCGGCGCAAACGCGAACAGCTACCTGACGCTGGCTGATGCTACAGCCATCATTGATGGCTTCATTGAAAGTGACGCGGTTCAAGCGTGGAATGCAGGTCAAACAGACGGTAAAAACCGTGCATTGTTTACTGCTACGCAACGCTTGGACCGCGAACGATTTTTAGGCGCACGCGCCACTGATACGCAGGCCTTGCAGTGGCCGCGCACTGGCGTACGCAAACCTGATACCTATATCAACACCTACGCTGTCGGCTTTCCGTTTAGGATCACGACTGATTATTTTACGGATACTGAGATCCCAACGCAGATCAAATATGCCTGCGCTTATCTGGCGGCATATTTGCACCATAACCATGATGCGCTTGAGCTTAGTGGGCTGGAGGATTACAAGAACGTCAAGATCGGCAGCCTTGATGTGACGCCCAACAATGATGGCGCCGTCGGGGCGGACAAAATCCCACCGATGGTTGAGCGTTACATGGTAGGCCTTAGAATTAGTGGACCAGGCAATATCGCAATCCGCAGGAGCTGATGATGACAGTATTTCTAGGAGGCGGCGATGCTGCCAGCCGTGAAGGGCTGGAAATTCCGACGCATGATTACATCAGCAATACATTTACCGGTAGCAACCTTACGCAGACGGTATTTAAGCGTGGCGGTGCTAGCGGCAAGGTAGTGGCTACGTTGACGATGACTTATGACGGCAGCGGCAACCTGCTGACCGTTACCCGGAGCTGAGGTCATGGGATACGTCTATAACCCACTACTTGGTGCAGGCCTTGACCAGACAGGTGCTGGCGGTGGCGGGTCAACGCCTGCTGGCGGGGGCGATACGCAAATCCAGTTCAATGATGGCGGCACTGCTTTTGGCGGCGACGCTGATCTGACCTGGAACAAAACCACCAACGTCCTCGGCATCACTGGCGACGTCAACCTCAGCGACGGCGGCACGTATACCACCACAGTTCAATGCGTCACACCTACTGCTAACCGCACGATTTCG
>Ga0129333_10000577_pt1 | contig 30598 bp, 51 predicted proteins | sample CPB6_08_DNA_FD_94474 | JGI IMG/M metagenome (GOLD analysis project Ga0129333, IMG submission 94474) | Freshwater to marine salinity gradient microbial communities from Chesapeake Bay, USA - CPBay_Sum_0.6_0.8_DNA | ecosystem: Environmental > Aquatic > Marine > Coastal | place: USA: Chesapeake... | reverse complement strand
TGACAAGATGTTCTTTAATGTTTTGGGATCAGTTGCAACATTTATTACAGGAACACTTGCTGGTTTATTAATTGGTCAATCAGGTGCTAAAGATGTTATGGCAGCACAGGTTGCAAATAAAGAGGTAGATGCTAAAAATACTCAGGCAGATAAAAAGTTAGAATCTGAAATTAGAATGGCTGAAGATAAACTTGACGCAGAACTTGACGAAGTAAGAGCAAGACTTGCAAAGAAACCAGATGGCGCTATGCCAGAAGAGCAACCAATAGATACTAATTGGGATAAGGAATAATCATGGCAGAAATGGGAACTGCAGAAAAATTAATTGAGGTAGCCAAGGGCGAAGTTGGAACTATTGAAGGTCCAAAAGATAATGAGACTAAATATGGTAAGTTTGCTAAGGCCAATTTTCAACCATGGTGTGGCTCATTTGTTATGTGGTGTGCAAATGAGGCAGGCGTAAAAGTTCCTAATACTGTTTATACTCCAAGTGGCGCAGCAGCATTTAAAAAGGCTGGCGCATGGATTGACGGAGATGTAGCAGATCCAGAGCCAGGGGATATCGCCTATTTTGATTTCCCTTCAGACGGTGTCGATAGAATTTCTCACGTAGGTATTGTTATTGAAGACAATGAAGATGGTACTGTATGGTGCATTGAAGGTAATACTTCAAGCAATAAAAAGGGCAGCCAGAGAAATGGTGGAGAGGTTTGTAAACAACTTCGTGCCTATAAGAAAAATAAAAAGAATGTAATGATTTCTATAGTAGGCTTTGGTCGTCCAAAGTTTGGAGGGGCAGCAGTAAAGAAATCTGATGAGCCTACAAAGCCTAATAAGACTGCTAAAAAGCATAAGACATGTCCAGAATGTGGACAAACTATTAATTAGTTGACACTTTTTTATTTCAATGATATACTAAATACTAAACACAGAAAGGTACTTTAATGACTTGCATAGCAGTCGTTCGTGATAAGGCAAATAATAAAATCTGGATGGCTGGAGATCGTGGCGTTTCAGACGATAACGTTATTAATGTTTGTTCAAGTCCTAAGATATGGAAAAAAGAAGGGTACCTTTTTGGATATGCAGGATCAATGGATGGAGATAGAATAAAGCATTTGTTTGTTCCTCCAGCATACGAAGGTCGTGGCAGTATTGATAAATTTATGTATAGTAAATTCTTAAAAGCATTACGTAAGTTTTATGAAGAATGGTGGGTAGACACTTCACCATCATCAGATTTTGGAATGATAATTTGTGTGCGTGGAAAAATATACGAACATAATGCAGGAGATATGTCTTTAACACAATATGAACAAGATTATCTGGCAATGGGTTCTGGCGGAGATATAGCATTAGGATCTTTATATTCAACACAAAAACAAAAAGATGCAAGGAAAAGGTCTGTGCTTGCAGTAAATGCTGCAATAAATCATTCAATGTCCTGTAAAGGTCCAATTGACATATTGAGTATTTAGATGTATACTAAATATATATTAAACAAGTTAAAGGAGTGGGAAGCATAAGGCATCCCATATATATATGAAGTTAGGACGTTCATCTAAAGTGTATCTTGTAAGTATATCTGCAGTAGCAGCAGCATCTATTGTATTGCCAACTCAAATGCCAGTTGCTCAAAATAATGTAACTGATTACACAATAACTAGAACCGCATGCCCAAAATCAAAAGTGGGCAAAGTAGAAAAAAATAGAATTTGCCTAAAAGACGGATCTACATACAGATGGGCAATTAAAAAGACTCCAGTTACAAATACAACAATAACCCCAACACCTACTCCAACTAATGTTGAGGTTTCTACAAATAAAAAATATTTTTCAAGTCCATGCGAATTAGATCCCAATACCCCTGCTGAGTGGAAAGACTTTGAGAGAAAGCATATTAATGGAGGCGGATGCCTTAGTCCGTTTAGAGTACCATCTACTTCAGAGTTAACATCTGTTCCTAAAACACAGAATAGTTTTATTGCTAATAATATTTCAGAATGTAAATTAAACCACAATCCACAAAAACAAAATACTATAGGGTTTAAAGATGCTGATAAGTTTTGGTCAGAAAACCTAAAGCATCCTTCTCCAAATACGGTGTATCAGGTAATTCCTTTGTATTCCAATGATATTCCAAATTCAAATACTAAGCCATCTGATGATTTTAAAAAATATTTTGACTTTCTTGTTGATTGGACAAAGCAGGCATCAGATAATGGTTCAAATATACAGATAAGAGTACCAGATAACTATTTGTATTTTCCTGGAAACATATCTTCTTATAATTTAATACATGACAGAAAGCAATCAGATGCACAAAGATTTTCTTCTGATTTGATAAAGGCTGTAGATTCTCAGATTAATTTTTCTGGATCACACATTGTGCTAGTTTTATTTCCTCCATCCACTAATAAAATAGTTGGTGATCAGGTAGGAATTGGTACAATAAGAACAAATGAGGGTCCTGTTACTATTTCTGTTATGCCAAGTGGTGGCAATATTGCACAAGAAAGAAATTTCTCTTTCCCTACTTGGTGGATTCATGAGTTAATGCATGTCGGTATTGGCTTTGACGATAACAGTCACTCTCAGCCAGATTCTCCTCAATGGTGGGGACTTATTAACTGGGCATCAGCCTATGATCTTTTGACTTGGCATAAGTGGATCGCTGGATATATTTCTGACTCACAAGTTATATGTTTAGATAAAAATCGTGAATCTGTTGCATATATATCTCCATCTACAGTTAAAAGTACAAGAAGTAAGTCAATAATTATTCCAATAGATAGACAAAGGGCTATAGTAATTGAATCGCAAAGGTCTGAAGGTATTAACTATAAGTTACCGAAAGTTTCTGAGGGCGCTTTGGTTTATGTTGTAAATACATCATTAACTTCACATGCAGATGGCATAAGATTAGTTTTACCAGAAAATAAAAAAATGATACAAGCATCAAACATGGACAATAAATCTCCTGGACAAAACTCTAATGCGTCTTTAAAATTAGGAGAAACTGCAGTGTATAATGGAATTAGAATAACTGTGGTTGAGTCAGGAAGTTTTGGGGATGTGATAAAGATTGAGCCAGCACGATGAGATGCTTACTGAGTTTAAGAAGGACTGGGATCTTTGGGAAAACTCAAAATCTGAAAGTTTTTTATATATAAATAAAATAGCAGTCCCTTATAAAAGATGGCTTTCTTATATCCCAGTAAAAGAAAATGAATTATTTAAGAACTCTATATTAAAGCCAATAAATCATTATGTTGCTACGCTATATCCCCCACCCAGCCTAGTTTCTATTAATGATAATGGATTTATACTTAGGCAGGGAAATCATGCCGAAATGTTTTTATTGATCGATCATTATAGAAGAAGTGGGCAATTTTATAACATAGACAGACCCTGGATACGACAATATTATAGTTCTAACAAAGAGTACAGTTTGCCACCTGACTGTTTTGACGGTATCTATAGATTTTATGTGCCTTGGGTTATTGATTATAATGTAGATGTAACATTTAAACAACCAAAGGACAGCCCATTTTATATTTATGAAGAGTCTATGAGGTTTAACAATATACCAATAAATACAACGGAAGTAGAGCCTCCTTTCGTTCATTTTCATTTTAAGAATTTAGGACCGCACATGTCCGATGAAGAATTTGGCAAAATAAGAAAGCAATCCCCAATGTTTGATATTGAGGTTCAAACAACTGATATAATGTTAATAGAGAGAGTTAAGGAGTTTTATGAGTTCACGAAAGATAAAATTTTACCCGTTTAGTGAAGATACAGAAATCTTTACGCCACCGCCAGTTCCAGCATCTAAGTTTGTTCCAGAATGGTACAAGAAGCAGCCTGCTACTGTAGATGAGGAACGAGGACTAGCCTCTGGATCTTTCAACGGTACGGTTAAAAAATGTATGCCAGTGTTTGATTTGATGACTGCAGGTTATATCCTATCGCTACCAATGGATGTTTATATTGATGCAAGTGATCCAAATAAACTTAATATACAGTGCCCAAACCCAATGAAGAGATTTGGTACAGACATGTTTGCAACTCATTCTCCAGAACAATACAATCATTATCCAGTAGACACAGATATGTATCACAAACAACTATTTAGAATTATGCCATTCTGGGCATTTAAAACAGAAAAAGGATATAGCACTTTAGTATTACACCCTAATCATCAAGATGATTTACCATTCAAGGCTGTAGGTGGTTTTGTAGATACAGATAAATTTATAACTGACGGACACTTCTCATTCTTTATTAAAAAGGGATTTGTTGGAGTAATAAAGCAGGGAACTCCGTTAGTTCAGATTATACCTATGAAAAGAGAAGACTGGGAGTCAGAGGTTGTATCTCATGAACAAGTTAAAAAAGAAATAGGATATCAAAGAATTTATTTAAGATCAACATTCAGCAATGGATATAAGAATAAATTCAGAAGCATGAAAAGATTTAGATGAGTGATCAGCCTCTAGATATAGTATTTACACCAGCACTAAATGCACAACCACACTGGTCTGTATGTCAGGTTGCTCCAGAACCAGCAGTCAAACATGTTCCAGAATGGTATAAGAGTCTAGCAAAACATGATAACTGGAATGATGACAGATATTTAAACCCAGTTAATCACCTAGGTTCAGATGGTGCTCAAGTTGCAACAAAAATGTGTTTGCCATTTTTTGATGCACTAACCGCTGGATATATGTATTTATTGGAAGATGATTTGCATGTGGAGTTGGATCCAGATGGAAGGCCTAAGTTATCTTGGAATGGAAGCATAATGCTTTTAGATAAAAGACCAACCAATGATATAGTTGTTCCAGATAACTGTCATCCTATGCACTATGGGTTTAGAATGAATTGGTTTTACGATACACCTCCTGGATATTCTGTACTAATAACACATCCAATGAATAGGCACGACCTTCCATTTTATACTATGTCTGGAGTTGTTGAATCAGATATATGGGGCCTTCCAGTATTTATTGCTTTCTTTTTAAAGCGTGGATTTCAGGGAGTTATACCAAAAGGTACTCCAATTATGCAGATAATACCATTTAAAAGAGATAATTGGGAAATGAGTATAGATGAATCTTATGATGCTGTGGACAAAAAATTATTAAAGGCAGAAGACAGAAGATCATTGCTATACGGATATTACAAGAAAACAACATGGAGAAAAAAGATTTATGGAATAAAGAATATGTTTTCAAAGGATGCAAACCACGACGATGAGTAGCATTGGAGTTGTAATTTATTCATATAAAGGAAAACTTCTTAAGGAAGTTGTAAAAAGACTGAACGAAAATTCATCCAAAAATAACATCATAAATATATACATAATAGACCAAACACCTATTATTAAAAATACATATTATGAAGAAATTAAAAATGTAAAATACAGACATAAGTTTTGGGATCACCCATATGGACAATGTCACTATAGATTTGAAGCAACAAAAGATGTTAAAGAAGATTTTATGTTAATAATTTCTGATAACGTATTTGTTTCTGAAAATTGGGACTCTACCTTAATAGATAATTATAAAGATAATACAGTGATATCTGGACAAGGGAATCCAAATATAACTAATGATAACTTTTTCTTATATAATAATCCAACCCAATCAGATAGTTTTATGCTGTCTCAGATAGTGAATAAAGATTTTATATTTTTAAAAACAGAGTTGTTTAGGAACACCAACTATCCAACATTCTTAAAGTATCGTGGCGAATCAGAGTATTTATCTTTATATTGGTTTACTAGGGGAGTAGACATATATTCTTGCCCACAGTATCTGTATTCGTTGGAAGGTACAAACTCTATAGATACCCTGTACGTTCCATACTCTATAAATCATAATTATAATGAAATGATCAAAGTAATAAAAAATGAAGAAAGTTTATATTTTGAATCGGGAAATAATAGGACTGTCAGTGATTTTATAAATCATCATAAAATTAATATTGATTCTATATTCCCTCTACCATTTTTAACAAATGATGTTGAGTACGATTGTTACAACAACCCATTTGATAAGTTAGACGGTAGAAAGTTTATAGGCAGATTACACTATATTTACTAATAGTGTATAATGTTATAAGGAGGAAAAATGCACAGAATACATATTATTGATAATTTTATAGAGCCTATAGATGCTCTAACATTAATACAGCAGCAAAACGATCCTACGGCTATTAGATTGCCTTACCCAGAATACTATAAGGAAAGGTTCGGCGGTACATCATTGCCTTACAACCCAACAGTAATGTCTATATTAAAAAAGTATGGCGACAAATCAAACGAGGTTCATAAGGAATTGAATGGTTTCAAGAGTCCCATATATGTATTCAAGGCATTTGGATCTCATTGGACGACAGGGACAAAAGGTGCACTACATTTAGATGCACAAGACCCAGAGGCGTGGATTGAGTGGAGCACAATTATATATCTCAATGAATCTCCAGAATACGAAGGCGGAAAAATATTTTTCCCAAACCAAGATTTTATTTATCAACCAAAAAGATATTCAGCAGTATTTTTCCCAAGTGCTGGCAGTGAATATATACATGGAATTACAGAGGTAACATCTGGTCACAGATATACTGCGCTATACATGCATACTTCAAGACCGCAGTATTCAGATCCAGACTTTTTAGGAGAAGACAAACACCCAAGATGGAGGGCACCAGAGCATGAATTCAACTACCTATGATTATGAAATTTTAGATTTAGGGTTAGTATATTATAAGAATGCACTTAAAAACCCTCAAGAAATTATTGATATTGTTTCATCTATTGATGAAAAATATAAAAATAATGAACACGGCAACTCCTTTACTGAAGTAAAGCCTTGGCATGCTTGGCAAAATGAAAGTGCTGGAACATTAGAAACTTTTTGCTGGCAAAAATTTTTCCCTAAGCCAGAAGATGTAAAAGCAAATGATTATTACTATAACGAGCAACACTATATATCTAAAAGACTTTATGATGCATTAGATGCTGCAACAAACCACTATGCAAATGTAGTATACCCTTTTGCTGGTAGAAACATAAAATCAAGAGAATACAGCATACATTTATTAAGATATGAAAAGGGTGGCTATTTACCAGCGCATCAAGATCATGGAGTTAGCAGTAGAGTTTTATCAACAGTTATGTATCTAAATAATGATTACGATGGTGGTGAAATATGCTTCCCTAATTCTAATGTAAGAATGAAGCCAGAACCTGGTAGCATAATCTATTTCCCATCAAACTATCTTTATATACATGAAGTTGCACCAATTATAAATGGAACTAGATACTCAATGCCTCATTGGTATCACAACATGAAGACACCAATAATGTCGACTGGCCAGGAATAATGCGATTTTATGAAAATTATTTACTAGACAATCCAGATATAGCGCCAATCTTTTGGCATAAAGATGGCATGCCAGATTATAAAAAACATATTGACAAAAATGATATAGTCTATAAATTAAATTCTAAGGGGCTTAGGTGTGATGAATTAATAAAAGATCATACAGGCAAAACCCATATATTATTTAATGGATGTTCTATAACTGCTGGCATAGGGGTAAACATAGAAGATACATGGGCATATAATGTATATTCTGATTTTAAAAATACCTCTGGCTTTTTTAACATATCTTTACCAGGCGGATCTATAATAGAAATTATTATTAATACCATAAAGTATGTTGAGTCTTACGGGGTGCCAAATTATATTTTTATTTTACTACCGCCAATACATAGGGAATCTAGATACATTAAAAAAGATTTTATAAATAATTTTATATATAATAATTATTATATATTAGAAAATTATTGTAAGAAAAACAATATAACTCTTTTATCTACTTCTTGGGCAGATAAAAAAAATTATCAAATGCTTGAACAGTTTAAAACGTTTAGGTCTCCAGATTTTGATAAGATAGAATACTATGGCGATAGCCTGCACGGAGATGACAACCATCACCCTGGAAAAAGTATTCATCAGTTCTGGTATAATCAATTTAAGGACAGATATGAAAATTCTTGGAATAAATGAAACAACACATGACGCCTCTATTTCTTTAATAGAGGATGGTGAGATACTGTTTGCTGGACACGCAGAAAGATTTAGCAAACAAAAAAATGACTGGTTTAATAATGATAGCATTATTGATTATGCTCTACAGTTTGGTAAACCAGATAGGGTTGCTTACTATGAAAATAGGTGGTTAAAGAAATTAAGAATATCAACTCGTGGTGGTTTTGGTGGGGGGAAGCCGTATTATTTAGATCGTAAAGATTTAAGATGGATTCCAAGAGAGTCATTTAGCCATCACTATTCTCATGCAGCAGCAGGTTATTACACAAGTAATTTTCAAAATGCAGTCATAGTTGTTTTAGATGCAATCGGAGAATATAATACCTCAACAGTTTGGGTTGGTAATGGATCAAACATTAGGCAAGTTTATAAACAAAACTATCCACTAAGTTTCGGTTTGTTTTATTCAGCATTTACTCAGTTAGTTGGACTAAAACCAAACGAAGAAGAATATATTTTTATGGGTATGGCTGCCTACGGTGACTGGACAAAGTATTATATAAAAGTAAAAGAATATTTTCCAAACATACATGAACAAAAGTATGCTTTTCATAATGGAATTTTAGATTGGGGAATAGAGATATCACAACAGGATAAGTTTGACATTGCTGCAGCAGTACAAAGAGTATACGAAGATAGACTTGTTAATTTTATGGCAATGGCACAAAAACTTACTGGAGAAAAAAATCTTGTGTTTATGGGTGGGTGTGCCCTAAATTGTTCTGCCAATACTATGCTTTGGAGAATGTTTGATAATGTGTGGATTATGCCAAACCCAGGCGATGCTGGTTCATCACTTGGTGCAGCAGCCGCTGCATACGGTAATCATATAAATTGGCAAACCCCATATCTTGGATATGATTTAGGCGGAGAGTATCCAGTAACAGAAATAATTACCGAATTAATTAGAAACAAGGTAGCAGCAGTAGCAACTGGAAAGGCTGAATATGGTCCAAGGGCTTTGGGTAATAGATCAATTTTGGCAGATCCAAGAGACCCTAACATTAAAGATAAAGTTAATTTAATCAAGAAGAGGGAACTATTTAGACCCTTTGCACCAGTAGTTATGGAGGAGCATGCAAGCAAATGGTTTGATATGAAGTTTACTTCTCCGTATATGCAGTATGCGGTTAAATGTTTACAGCCTGAAAAGATTCCATCAGTAGTTCATAAAGACGGAACATCCAGAGTTCAAACAGTAAATGAAAAGCAACATCCTGGTTTATATGCTGTACTATCTAATTGGTATACGCTTACTGGAGTTCCAGTATTACTAAATACTAGTTTAAATATCAAAGGGCAACCATTGCTTAATGACGAAACAGATATAGTTAATTGGGAAAATACATATAACACAAGGATAGTTAGATGACAAAAAAGGTTGTATTTGCAGCCACCCCAATAGGCGACAACTCTCATATTGCTATTGCATTACAGGAGTACCTAAAGATAACTGATATAGCAATAGTTGAAACTGAAAAAGTATTTAAAAAATTTTGTTTGGAAAATGGTGCAAATATTTCACAAATATACGAAACTAAGGATAATATTAAGCAAATATTGGAAGTAATACTTAATGGATTGAAGGAAGATAAAAATATTCTTGTAGTTTCAAATGACGGCTATCCCACAATACAAGACTCTGGTATTGAATTATTACACAACTTAATTAGAATGGGAATAGATATAGACCTCATTCCTGGACCAAACTCGGTTTTGCAAGCATTGTTTTTTTCTGGTTTTGAAGGAAATAGGGGAGAATTTTATTTTGCAGGAAGGATCCCACAAGATAATACTTTAAATTTTTTAAATAATATAAAATCTTTAGATTGTCCTATTATTTTTATTTGTATTCCATTTTTGGATAAGTACATTGATGACATTGCAACAGTTTTTCCAGACAGAGATTTAGCGGTTTGTTGTGATATAAGTAAGCCGACACAAAAAATATTGAGGGGCAAGAGCAAAGAAATGAAAGAAATTTTAGAAAAACATAGAAAATTTCCATTTCATTTTGATATAATAAATGGATGGAAAACTAATATTCTTATGTTTTATTCTTATTATACACTTGTAATCTCTCAATCAAAATGATACTATATATATAGGAGGAAAAATGGAATCAAAGAAAAAGAGTCTGCTAAAAACACTCAGTTGGGAGACATTTCACTTAGTGGGTGTTGCAGGAATTATTGCAATAATTACATATATGATTACTGGAGAGGTAGAGTATGAATATGCCACTCTTGGAGCGCTTGGATATATTTTGTGGGAGTCTTTGGGCTATTACTTACATGAAAGAGTATGGGCTAAATACGGAAAGAAGGTTGGATGATGCGTATTAGAATTATTAGATTTATCGCAAGCATGCTTGGGTATGAGTTAAGTTCTGCTCCCCGTGGCATTACAGTTTGGCAATTGAGGAAGAAAAAGAAATAGTGCCAGCATATGAATATGACTGCATGTCCTGTGCTGTGCGGTACACCAAAGTAAGATCTATGTCAGAATCAGATCCAGGGTATAGTTGTGAGACTTGCAATAAACCCTTAGTTCGTGTATACTCAAGTATAGGGGTTACTTTTAACGGCTCTGGATTCTATAAAACTGACAATAGAAAGGTATAATATGTTTAGTATGCTTAAGAATAAAGAAGAAGGCGATGTCTGGTTGCTTGATGCCACTGACAGATGTGATCGCTGTGGCGCACAGGCGTATGTAAAAGTTATTGGGAAAAACAACTATGACCTATTATTTTGTGGACATCACTACAATAAGTCAGTAGACAATGCCGTAGGGTATGATAACTTAATGAAATTTGCATTACAAATAGTTGATGAAAGATCAAGACTAGACGAGAACAGAACCAAGGGAGAATCCTATTCATGATTGTTCAATTTTTTGGAATGGACGAAAAGACAAGAACTGATGTATCTATAGCCTATGCAGAAAGAACTAACTCGTGGCATGTATTGGATACAGATTTGCCAATGGCGGAATTACAGGCTCAGTATGCTCGATGGTTGAGGACCATATCAATTTTCTTTACAAAGGATTATAACTCATCTATAGTGGTTAGTGGATATTTTCCAACAAAAGAGGCACGTGATCAATTCAGAGATATTAGTGGATATATGCATTTATCTGATACCGCAAAGTTTCCAGACATTTCAGTTTGGATAGATACTACAGATAAAAAAGAATTTACAGATAAATTTGGTAAAGTTATTTCATGGGAAGAGCCAGAAGAAAATGAGTACGACCTTAGAATAACTAATACTGGCAATGAATATCTTGATGCACTACCAACTAGAGCATTTAGTGTTATTAAAAAATATGAGACATTTGACTGGAAGCCAGAGCAAACACTAATGGTTGGCAAGTTTCAGCCATGGACAGATTCGGATTTAGAAAAATATAACGAACTATCTAAAACTAGAAATGTTGTTATAGGAATAAGACACTGTATGGGAATGTCAGATGAGGATAAACTATCTATTGCTCAGGTCAAATCTATGATATTAAAGGATATTCCAAACGCAGATATAGTAGTACTTCCTAATATCGTGGAGGTGGTATAAGTTGTATATTTATAGAGTAAAAAAACTTATCGCTGTTGTTGATGGCGATACTATTGACGTCGACATAGATCTTGGGTTTAATGTATCATATTCACAAAGAGTAAGGCTTGCGGGTATAGATACTCCAGAGTCAAGAACTAAGGATAAGTTTGAGAAAAGCCTTGGCCTTGAATCAAAAGAATTTTTAAAAAATAAACTAAAAGATGCAGAGGGCATTGTAATTAAAACAGAAAAACCAGACTCGTCAGAAAAATATGGAAGAATATTGGGCTGGCTTTATGTAGATGGAGACACTGTATCTGTTAATGATCACATGATAGAGCAGGGATATGCATGGCCTTACATGGGTGAGACAAAGGTTAAAGACTTTGCTGCACTAGCACAACAAAAAGAAAAGGCAAAGAATGCAAGTAAATGATGATTTCGATAAATTAATATTGTCTGGTGCATTAGAGCCAGCAGGTATAGACCCAGACACTGGAGAAATGCTATATAACTTTACCAAAAAATTAGAAAAAATAAGCCCAGTTTTACACAGAGAAATACAAAATCTGTTCTCTACACATATAATGATTTTATGGGAAAAAGAAATAGTGGAGATGGATATTACTGAGGAAAATCCGTTAGTAAAACTTACAGAAAAAGCCTTTGATTATGATGCAACTAAAGATCTTGATGAGGAAGTTCTTTATACCCTCAAAGAGATAAAAAGAAGCCTATTGTAACAAGTAGTATAATAGTCTTGTTATGGAATATCTAGTAGGGTTTTTCTCAGCATTTTTAGTTATTTACTGTATTTTTAAATTACAGAGTAAAAATAATATATTAAAAGAACCAACCATAGAACCTATAAGATATAGCCAAAGCCACATCCATAACATAGTCTCCCCTCTGTTGCCAAAGTTTAAACATAATAAAAATAAAAAGAAAAGTCAAGCGTTTATGCACGAATCAAAGTACAGCATAAAGGTTATCATAATGGAAAACAGCGCCTATTGGATTAAAGATAATGTTTTTTATATGGCAGACATGAACAATGAAGGAATAGTTGATAAAGATACTACAAGAAGAGTTGACACAATGACTATGAGTAGGGTACAATTAGATAAAATGATGTTCATCATTGATAGATTACGAGAGGAGAATTATAATGATAGTAGTGGTTCAGGGAACCAACAACTTTAGTGATTATCAAGTTTTTCTACGTGCTATCGGTGTTGCACTATCTAGTCTTTCGCAAGACGATAAGCAGTTAGAAATATACAGTGTGGGTCCAGCAAAGACAAACACTATGGCCATGGAGTTTGTAAATGTTTCAGAGCGGAGCATGAAATCACGTGGCATTAAACTAAAACTAAGATACGTACCACCTTCATGGGTTATTGAAAATATAAACTCAATAAATTACTTTGCCTATTTGTCAACTCCTAGTGAGCCTAAAGGCAACTTAGTTAAAGAGGCAGAAAACAATAACATTGAAGTGGGAATTTTTAAATACTAAGGAAAAATATGTACATTAAGTCATTAGAAAAAATGGAATCAATTGTTGCTTCAAACAAGAGTTTGTCTTGGTCTGGATGGGATGTTGTAAACTCATATCCATCCGATAAAGCCAGAACATCTAAATACGGAAAGTATTTAAATGGAAAGTGGCACATGACAAAAACATTTAAGCCAGGTCCGAATGGCTGGGATATACCAGACAGGATGATCAGTAATGAACAAAGACCTTGAGAATAAACTTAAAGATTGTGATACTTTCTTTTATTGTCCAGGAACTCTTTCTGAGGTAAGTGAAGAAGAATTAAACCAAAATATATTTTCTAATGTAAGGTCTAAAATTGTTGAATTAGGATTTTATGCAGAAGATTTGCCTCAGCAAGATCCGTATCGTGCAGTGGGTATGGTAATAGAAGAGGATAATACCTATGTTCATTTCTTCAAGGACAACCTCAAAACACATTTACTTAGAAGAACAAAATCAAATAAAGGAGATATGTTTGTTTTTGTTGACTCTTTAAGTTGGTGGGTAGAGTCTGGAAGTGTTAAAAATTATTATTATAAAATCATAGACAAGCCTATTTTTGGCGAAGGCAATAAAAAATATAGGGCAGAAATAGTTTTTTCTGACAAGTATTTTATTGATGTATTTGCTGATAACGAAGATCATGCTATTGAAAATGCCTACAAGGTTGAAATGAATTCTTGGACTCATGACTGGCCTAAAGATGAAGAGTTGACAAATTTTCAAAGTGTAAGACAAAGTTTATGGGGTAAGAAAATGATATCTGTTAGGGAACACAATGCATAAATTAAAGTGGAAAGATAATGGGTCATGTTTAGATTATGATACTAATTTATTTTTTGATAAATACGAAGAATCAGAAAACTTTAGAAGCGCAATAGATGAATTGTGCACCAGATGCCCAGTAATGAAAACTTGCTTTTCTGTGGGCGTCTCTCAAAAAGAATGGGGAGTATGGGGCGGAGTTTATTTAGAGGGTGGAGAAATATCTAAAGAGTTTAATAATCATAAAGATGAAAAAGACTGGAGCAATCTTTGGGTTAGTTTGACCAACGAGAAATAACATGTTTGTATACGGAGACTTCATTGAGCCAAAGGTTTTAGAAGGTGTTAACCTACTATCTAGAACTAAAAAAGAAGATTTTGGCCCCACAATAACAAGGTTAGATGATCTTGACATTGAGGACTTAATCCAAGAAGATGATGTTCATATAGTTTTGTGGCACAAAAATTTCTTACATGCATTTTTTAATATGGTCTCTTATATTTTATTTTTCTTTAATAAAAACAAAAATGCTTATTTTTTAATAATATTAGGAATAGATGTTCACGATGGAGATTTGCAAATTCCTCATTCTAAATTTATACTTAATATGTTAACTAATAAAAAGGTTAGATACCGCCTAGTTAATATAAAAGATGAGACTGTAAAAGTAAAAGATGCAAAATATTTTCATACAGTTCCGTTTCAATCTTCTTTTGTTGATGATGTATACGATTATTGCAGCGGGTTTATTGATAGGTCTAAAAAACCAGATAAGATTATTTATTTGGCTAGATCAAAAGTAAAGCCCAAAGAAGAGGGATCTATTTTTCATGACAGAGATAGAGATACCTTAGTTGTAAAAAATGATTTAAGGGTTGAGGATGAAGACAAACTTATTGAATTTTTTATAGAAAATAATGTAGAAATAGTATACCCAGAAGATTTTAAAAATTTTGGAGAGCAGGTTAAGTTTTTAAATAATGTAAGGGTTATGATTTGTCCTTCTGGATCAGGAATGGCAAATATGATTTTTATGCAGCCAGGTGGGGTAGTAATAGAACTACAGACGCCAGTAGTAGTTTCTGCCAAGCAGCAGGTACATCCATTTTATGCTGCCTTTTGTTGGGCTAAAAAACATATATATATTACTATACCACATGAAAGAAAATCTGATACAATAATAGAATACTTTAAAAACAAAGGATTTTTAAATTATTTATGATAAGACAGCATCCAGTAGAGCCAGTGCACTATAAGGGTATTTGTATAATTGAAGATGACTTTAATGCAGGTAAGCCAATAATAACAGAAATATTAAAAGAAAATTGGCATAATGAAGAGTTTCGTAGGGAACTAACACAGTATGCTGATACCTTCCTAGAAGAAACTAAATTAAGAAAAATAGTAGTTAGATTTGAAACAAATTTTTTTCATAGTTTACTAAATACTCTAGCGCCAATATTATGGGAATATAAAAAAGACCCTAATATAGAGGTAATACTATTGCATCCAAGTAAAGAAATTTCTGCATTTCAATCAACTGGAACTTTTATTGTTCAAGTATTAAGAAATTATAATATTAAATTTTCCGTAACACAGATACATGCAAAGTATCCTCCTATATTATCAAATTTTTATTATTATGAAAAACTAGAAATGTGTGGAGATCATATTAATATACTAGACGATCTTATGAGTTCGTATAGAGATATATCTTTGCCTAATAATAAAAAGGTTTATGTTACAAGGGGCGGAAAGCAAAACTTAACAGTCACACAAATAAACCAAATGACACAAGAAGAGATAGATAAACTGCCATATAAAGATGACCTAAGAATAGATGATGAGATTAAACTAGAAAATTTATTTAAAAAACATGGTTTTGAAATAGTTGATACTAGTATATTTAAAACTATTGAAGATCAAATAAGATTTTTTGATCAGGTAGGAGTTATTGCTGGATTATCTGGATCTGGGTTGACTAATTTATTATTTATGAGGGATAAAACAACAGTAATAGAATTAAGCACCATACAAATAGTTAGACAAAAAATAGAATTTCACTATCATTTTTTCTTGTTAGCAACCTTATGGGCTAATAAAAAATATATATCAGTTCCTAACATTTCTAGAGAATATGGTAAAATAGAATACGAACTAGAAAAGATGCTAAATACACTATGACAAATATATTAATTCCTATGGCGGGTCTGGGTAGCAGATTTCCTATAGAAACTTATAAAACAACAAAGCCACTTATTAAAATAAATGGCAAAACAATGATAGAGCATGCAATCGAGTCTTTATCTATAACAGGTAACTATCATTTTGTTATAAGAGATAGTATATTTTTTGATGAATTATATTCTGTATTAAAAAGTATAGATAGTTCATGTAATATTATAAAAATAAATGAATTAACAAATGGCCCAGCAGAAACATGTCTTATTGCCAAAGATTATATAAACAATGATGATGAGTTAATTATTGCTAACTCAGATCAAATAATGTGGTGGGATTCTGATTTATTTTTACAGGTTGCCCGTAACTCTAAATATGATGGAATGATTGTTACTTACACATCAAGTACGGATAAAAACAGTTATGCTAAAATTAATAAACAAGGATTAGTAACACAGATAAAAGAAAAAGAAGTTATAAGCGACATATCATTAAATGGTATCCATTATTGGAAACATGGAAAAGATTTTGTTGACAGTGCAACAAGAATGATCTATAATAATGAAAGGTATAACAATGAGTTTTATGTTGGTCCAACCTATAACTCAATGATTATGGATGGCAAAAAAATTGGAATATATCACATACCTTCTTATCAGCATAACGCTGTTGGGGTGCCTTCAGACTTAGAACTATATATGGAGAAATTATGGAAATCAGAAGAATAGAAGACTTTACTAGGGGGTGGATAATTGGAAACTTTGATCCATCTTTACTAAAGACAGATAAGTTTGAAGTTGGTTTGCTTCGGCATAAGGCTGGAGAGGTTTGGCCAAAACATTATCACAAGGTTGGCACTGAGTATAATGTTTTAGTAAATGGCAAAATGATAATACAGGATAAAGAACTTAACTCTGGAGATGTATTTGTTTTTACACCAGGGGAGATTGCTGATCCTATATTTTTAGAAGACTGTACTGTTTTAGTTGTTAAGGTTCCATCACTACCAGGAGATAAATATGAAGTTTTATAGAGAGTTAGATGACCTAGAAAAGGATAGATGTGTTGTTGTAACCTATTACATTGAGGTAAACTCTGTTCATGGAAGACTTAATGACGCAGCATGGGATTTAGCAATAGGACAAAGTGTTGGCAATCCAAAGCAAAGAAACAACTGGGAAACAGACGACATATTTGAAATGTCTTCCTGTGTTATATATGATGAAGAAGAAAATTTAAAATCAAAATTAAACGGATTTGTAAAAATCGGATTTCCAAAAATAAATTCAGATTGGGATAATGACGGTATATCTCATTTATTGTGTCAAATAATGGGCGGTCAATTAGATATTAATATATTTAAAGTATGTCGTGTTGTTGATATAGAGTTTCCTGAGTCTGTAAAAAGAAGTTTCTTAAAACCAAAATACGGAATGTCTGGTATTAGAGAGTTTACTAATCAATATAATAAGCCGTTGCTTGGCGGAATCGTAAAGCCAAAAACTGGCATATCTGTAAAACAACTTGGTTATATTGTTAAAGAGTTAGTGGATGGTGGAGTTGATTTCATAAAAGAAGATGAGATTTTATCTAATCCGTCTTTTTGTAGACTAGAAGAACGTGTAGAGCACATTGCAAAAATAATTTCAGATTCTGGCAGGAATGTAGTTTTTGCACATTGCATAAACTCTGACCCACATGCTATTTTAGATAGAGCAAAGTTAGTTTATGAAAATGGTGGAAATGGAATACATGTAAACTTTTGGAGTGGATTTGGAGCCTATAACTCAATACGTAAGTTAGATCTACCATTATTTATGCATTTTCAGAAAAGCGGAGATAAGATACTAACCAATTCACAGCATAACTTTAAGATAGACTGGTACGTTTTATGTAAACTTGCTGCTCTGATGGGCGTAGACACAATACATACTGGTATGTGGGGAGGGTATTTAAGCGATGACGAAGTAGAACTAGATAGATCTATAAGGCTATTAAACGATAGTAATGTTGTTCCTGCCCTAAGTTGCGGAATGCACCCTGGGCTTGTAGAGGCTATTACACGTCGATTTGGGACAGAGTATATGGCTAACGTTGGTGGAGCCGTACACGGCCATCCTGAAGGCACTATAGGTGGTGCTAGGGCTATGAGGCAGGCAATTGATAGAGACTATAAGTCAGAATATATCAAGGCAATTGAAAAATGGGGCCTTGTAAATGATTAAAATATCACATAGAGGAAATATATTTGGTCCAAATAAAGAACTAGAAAATAATCCTGAATATATAAAGAAGGCAATATCATCTGGATATAATGTTGAGGTAGATTTTTGGGTAGTAGATAATGTGCTATATCTTGGCCACGACTATCCTCAGTACCAGATTGATCAATTTTTTATAGACTCATATGTAAAAAAAATATGGCTACATTGTAAAAATCTAGATGCATTAAATTATATAATCAATAAGCCAAAATATTATCAAGGATTTTGGCATGAGAGCGACAAGCATACAATAACTACAAATCATTATATTTGGACATACCCTGGTATGCCAGTAACAGATAAAAGTATTTTGGTATATTTAGAAGATCCCAGAAATAATGTACCAGACTTTATTGCTGGAATTTGTAGCGATTATGTTGGTCTGATATAATCGATATATGATAATTCAAATAATTGGGCTTCCTGGATCTGGCAAAACTGCACTAGCGGTAGCGCTAAAAGAGAGAATAAACGCTATACATCTTAATGCTGATGAGGTTAGGTCTACAGTTAATTCTGATCTTTCCTTTACACCAGAAGATAGAATTGAGCAAGCAAGACGCATGGGTGAGATGGCACGTCTTATTGCAAAACAAAATGTAGCACCAGTTATTGTTGACTTTATTTGTCCTACAGAACAGACACGAGAAGCATTTGGTGATGCAGATTTAGTAGTGTGGGTTGATAGAATTAAAGAAGGCAGATTTGAAAATACAAATAAGATTTGGGAAGAGCCTAGGATTTTTGATTTAAGAATATTAGATGGATACACAATAGAGCAAGAAGTTAATACTGTAATACAGGCTGGCGGATTGTTTGATTGGTCTGCTCCAACTACGTTGCAACTTGGACGTTACCAACCGTGGCATGAGGGTCATCAAGCATTAAAAGAAGAAGCACATAAAAGAACTAATCAGGTACTGGTTGGGGTCCGTAATACATACAAGACATCAGAAAAAGATCCTTTACAGTATAGCGAAGTAGAAAATTATATTAAACAAGATAATCCATTTAAGGATACCCTTGTATTAAGATTGCCTAATATTACAAACATTGTGTATGGTCGTGATGTAGGATATAAGATTGAACAGGTAACATTGCCTGATAATATACAGTCTATTTCTGCAACACAAAAAAGAAAAGAAATGGGACTATGAATAAATTAAATTATATTTGGTCTATAATTAAAGATAGATGGTTAAGGCCATATGATGATATTATATTAAGATTTAATACAAAGGCTGGGCCAGACGATCCGATGGTTTGGAGAATTTTTATTAATGGAAACCAAGTTTTGGCTAGTGATTTTGAATTACATGGATATGCTTATGCAGTGTCGTCAGAATATGAAGGCGATACAAAATATAATGTTGGGTGCAAGGGTCGTGTAAGGTGGGAAGGGACCAAAGCAATAATAACTACTGCTAGAAAGCAACCAGAAGAATTATTTTAATGTATACAGATGCTATGCGTAAAGCATTTAGGTCATTAGACCATTTTGCCCCAAAAGGATTTAAACTAGAACTGGTAGACAATGATAGTTTTATAACAGTTAGGGCACCAGAAAAATCTTTTATGTCTTTACTTGACACAGATAAGCGCCGTGCTGTAGAATATATGATAAGGGTTAAAAAGGCTCTTGAGGACAATGGCGCAGTTGTTCTTTTAGTACGTGAAGGCGGTAAATAACATGCAAACATTTCTACCATCTCAAGACTTTAGTCAGTCTGCTCAAATACTTGATTCAAAACGTCTTAATAAACAAATTTTAGAATGTTACCAAATACTTAATGTTTTATCTGGTAAGTCTCCTACAGGTGGGTGGCGTAATCATCCAGCAGTATTAATGTGGCGTGGGTTTGAGCGTGGTTTGTGGTCATATGTACAGGCTATGATTTTAGAGGCTAAGTCTCGTGGCATCAAGACAGAAAACAATGAGACAAACCTTAATAGACTTAAAGACCAATGTTGGAACGATTGGCGTAGTGACACTCCTTCATTTTGGTTTGATGATAATAAATTGTCTAGAATTACTACCACACATAGGGTTAGTTTGTTTAATAAAGATCCTCTATATTATGCAAAATTTCAGCCATATGTTAATAGTTTTTTTAACTCACCTTGTTGCCCAGAGCGTAAATTACCGTGCAAGTATTATTGGCCAACACATGAGGCACTAAATGCTTGATTTATTGATATTTGTAGTCGTTGTAGTAGTTATTACTGGCGCAGTAATAGAAAATATAAGGTTAAAAAATAAAAATATTGAGTTGATGTTTTTATTAGCGCAGTCAACAATAGATATGAATGCTATAAAAGATAAACTTATTCATACAAATGAAGATCCAGATAAAGATCATTTCATAGCATTTTTAAATGATACACGAGAGATGGCATATAAGTATATTGAAGACTTGCAAAATGAATTAGTTTTGTTTGCAAATATTTTAGAAAAAGAATCTGAGTCTCCCAATGACCTATCAGTTCCTAGAATAAAGAAAGCGTTTGAGCAATTAGAGCAAATGAGACCAAATGAAGACAGATAAGATAGTTATTGTTGGCGGAGGGTCCGCTGGATGGATGACAGCATCTGCTTTGATAAAAGCATATCCTGAAAAAGAAATAGTTTTAATTGAAAGTAAAGATGTTCCTATAATAGGTGTTGGAGAAAGCACTACATTTGAAATAAATGGATTCTTTAACTTTTTAGATTTAGATTATTCTAGTATTATGAAGTATACAAATGCTTCATACAAGGTTGCAATTGGTTTTACAAACTTTAAAACTAAAGACTCTAAAACATTTTATTATCCATTTGGGCACCCAAATTTAGATAAAGAGTTAACATGTTTTGGTTTAGATGATTGGTATTATAAAAAGGCTTTTTACCCAGAAACTGAAGATCAAGATTATGTTAGATATTTTTTCCCGCAGGCAAAAAGTATAGAAACAAATAAGATCGTGGTTGATCATATAGAGGACATGAATCCTTACCAACCGCATAGGGATTTGGCATTGCAAATGGATGCTACTAAATTAGGCAACTGGCTTGCAGAGTTTTATGCTATGCCACGAGGAGTAAAAAGAATTTGGGGTACAGTAAATAAAATTTACCCAAGCAATTCAGGAATACATTCTTTAGTTTTAGATGATGGCACAGAAGTAACTGCTGATTTATTTGTTGATTGTTCTGGATTTAACAGTATATTGCTAGGTAAGTTTATCAATGAAAAGTTTATCTCAACAGCAGAGTTTTTGCCTAACAACAGGGCATGGACAGCGCATGTTCCATATACTAATAAAGAAAAAGAGTTACAAACCTTTACTAATTGTACTGCTATTAATAATGGATGGGTCTGGAACATCCCTCTTTGGAATAGAATTGGTTCTGGATATGTATACTGTAATGATTTTATAAGTGATGAAGATGCTCTTGAGGAGTATAAGCAATACTTAGATTCTGATCAAATGGTGGTTCACGATCCAGAAAGATCAAAATCTTTAACATTTAAAAATATAAAAATACACAACGGATACTATGATAGATTTTGGGTTGGTAATGTTGTTGCTGTAGGTTTGGCAGCAGGGTTTTTAGAACCTCTTGAAAGCACTGGCTTATTACTTACTCATCAAAATTGCTTTACGTTGGTAGATGCTCTTGAAAGAGGATCAGTAACACAGTATGACATTGATAATTTTAATTATAAAACTAAAACAAGAATAGAAAAAATGTTTGACTTTGTAGGAATGCATTACGCATTGTCTCAAAGAAATGACACAGAGTATTGGAGAAGTGTTACCTCTAAGTCATATCCAAAAAATTATTTTAAATCTAATGTAGAATGGGCAAATAATAACGTAGACACTATCAAGGCAGGGTTTGGCATAAGACCATTTTATAAAACATATATAAGTCTTCTTGAAAAAATGTCTGATGCTAATAATTCTGACATTAAGAATAAAATGGAAAAATATTTTCAGAAAAGACAGGAAGCAAAAAATGTATGGGACAGTATTGTAGATAACTCTAAAACACATTTTCATATTTTAAAGGAAAAGTTTTATGAAGAACAAGGTTAATCTACGTGGTATCCCATCGTCATGTTGCTTAATGTGTGGCTCTAAAGTAATAAGAGTAAAGGTTATTTTTGATCCCTCAGATTATGAAATAGGGATTTATTTTTTAGACGGGGAATGCAATGAATGTGGTGCTTTAATGACAGTTCCAACTCCATTAGATCATCCAACTAACACAAAGGGAGAAAAATGAAGGAAATAGTTTTATCAATTATAACTGGTTTTGGATGTGGAGTTATCTTTGCTGCCTTTAAACTACCAGTTCCAGCACCACCAGTTTTTGCAGGAGTGGCTGGTATAATAGGACTATGGCTAGGTTACGATGCCATAACAAGATTCATATCCTAGGAGGAAAAAATGAAACTTAAAAAGTCACACAAAGAAATGTTGTCTTCTTATGGAAGATCTTTTGCAGTTGCTGCAGCAACATATGTTGCACAAGGTGATGGAGTTACTCTGACTGGCGTATTGCTTGCTGGTGTAATTGCAATAGCAGGACCTGCATTAAGAGCAGTAAATCCAAAAGATCCAGCATTCGGATTGATTGCAACTGTAGTCGATTCAGAACTAAAGAAGTTAGCAGAAAAGGCTGCCCCTAAAAAGAAAGCCACTGTAAAAAAGAAGTAGTTCTATAAAAGGGATGGGCTATTCATTGTAGTAGCCCATCTTTATTTTTTCATAAAGTTCGTAGTCTAAGTTTTGATTTTCTTTTATTGTATTTATCATGCTCTTAGGTATTGTATTAATAAAATCTTTATTCTTGCCTACATTCTCAAATGGTTTTTTGATAGGAAGATAAACTCCAAATTTTTTTGAAGTAATGTTGTTTAATTTTGATAAATCTTTTTGATTTTCCACTATCTCAATATAATTAATATTTTGTAATGCATCGTCTATATTATCATAAACCATAACTAAATCATTATAAGATAGTGCTCTAGTTTTATATTCTTCATAAGTTATTTTATTTTCACATAACAAATTATAATGTGGCGTAAGGTCTTTTATATTTAACGTACATGTAAGATGTTTGTGCTGAACATTATTTTGTTTAGGATCATGCATAAAGTAATCTAAATCATCTAACGTAGGATTATTGTTTTGATATAAAAAGTTACTCAAAAATCTTTCTGTAGGTTCTCTTAATATTGTATAGGTTAATAGTTTTTTATTAAAACTTTTGAATAGTTCTACTGGATATAATGCAAAATGACCACTAACAAAATCACACTTTATCATTTCATCATCATTAATGTATTGTAAAAAGTTACTGTACATTCTTTTTTGGTTAAATCCATGCAATAAAGGAACCTTTATAGACATTCCAGAAGTTTTAGGTATATGAAGAAAATAAAAAGATTGCTTAGGGCTATACTCTTCGTCGTCTACGTAGTTAATTTTATAAACTACTTGATTGTTTTTTAAAATAAAACCAGGTTGCACCATCCATGCTGGAAAATTATTTTGTAGACACTCTACCTGATCTTCTAAATCATATACTGTTTCGTTTATAATTTTTCTTAAAGTCATAGTTTTTTGTCTTCAAATTGATACTGAAGGTCTGTTGTATATGGAAACTCTATTTGTGCAAATCTTGTCTGTCTTTCTTTTTCTGATATCTCTGAGAAGAAAGATACAAAGGTATACCTAACGCCAGATTTAATTGCATGAATTTTATGCATATAACTATATGCTGATGGAAACACAAACAACTGACCAGCCTTCGGCTTTATCTTAACTCCAAAATGAACAAACTCTAATTCTCCACCTTCGTAATCATCATTTGGGTAGTACACCATAGATACTGTTCTAGGTGTTCCATATGAATCGTCTGCATGCATAGAGAACCATTCTCCTGGCTCGTACCTTGATATTCTCATTGCTTCTCTGCTTAGTGGGGCAAGATCCCATTGCCATAAATAGGAATCAATAACTTCCTGAAAATTTTCAACAAACTTGGGATGATTCCAAATCCAACATGTTTCTGATCTTTTACCATTTAATTCATCATAATAGTCTTCACGAATCCACTTTCTGTTTCCACGTTCATTAGATTCCCAAAACTCATCTTTACTTATTTCATTAATAAAATCCATGGAATCTGGCCATACATTATCATAAATGTGCATGCCAGGAAATGGTGATGAGAAATAAAACCTTTCTCCATTCCTGCTTTCTGTAAAACCTTCTTGTTGGTATTTAAATTTAAGCGGATCCATATTTACTTTCTCTTTTCTTTTTTGTTAGGCCATATTTGAAAAGGTATGGCACCATGTTCCGTCTGGCTTTAATGCTAGGGCGTGTCTAGAACTTTCGTCTTCTGGCAATGTATAGTCAAAAGCATCTATAGCAGTAGCCCCTCTTTCTCTTGCCTCTGCTGCTGCTTCTTTAGGAAATTCAAAGCATCCAACACAGACATCATCTACTAAAAGTGGATACTTGTTTTCTTCGCATCCGAATGATCCACTTTTTTCAATTTTAAATGTAGACATTACTTAAGAACCCACTTGCCATCCTGGTATACAACAACAACTTCTTCTGTTGACTCCAGATTATCGATGTCAAATGCGACTACTTCTGTAGCACCAAACTCTTCTCTAGCGTGGTTAGCAGCATCCTTTGGTAAATAGAAACAGCCTACCTGCTCATTATCTTTAAATAGTGGGTATTGTCTTTCACGGCAGGTCCCCGTACCAGCACGTCCTACTTTAAAAGTACTCATAATGACATTATAGCATATTTTTTCTTAGCAGCCCCAACCTTATTGTATAAATAAAGGTCTACATTATTCAATTCATTTATTCTGTTGATCCAGGAATCTGGGATAGAAAAGTCCAGCGGGTTTGGTTTTGGTGTGTTATGTCCAGACCACTCATAATGTGATATCGCATTATTTATTTTGTATTTTTTCTTAAAAACGGTATTTAAAAAGTCAATCATTTTATCTCTATTTTCAACAGTCTCTAATAGATTAGACTCAATAGCATTATCTATTTCTGACTGATCCATATTGTATTCTTTTAAACACCAGTTTGCCTTCATTTTATCTATAGGTTCTTCAAGTTTATTCCATAGGTCTACATCTACATAACCTAATAGGAATTTTGACTGAATATTTGATGTTCCAGGGTAATATGATTCATCATACAAAAATTTTTCCATATAAGACTGAGGTGTACCGTATACGGAACCAACTATTTTTGAATCAACTACTGTAAGCCCCTGCCTATACATTAACCAAAACCAACTTAGCCATTGTTCCTTGGGATCCCTAATAAAAGAAAATGACATAACATCATCTATGTATTTTTGTGGTAATTGTCCAATATGACCCGCAATGTATTGTTTGTTTTTAAACTCTTCAACGTCAATTTGATCTGTAGGCTCAATAATATATTTGTTTATTCGATCATCATTTTTAATATAATGATTTATTACTCCGCCTGAAGTTCTGGGTATATGGTTATGAAATATAGTCACATAATAATTGTATCATATGGTACAATAAAATTATGCATAAAATACTTGGCCCAGGAATAGTATTATTTGATAATTTTTTTGATCAAGAGTATATTAGTTTTATAGAAAATAATATATCTGATCATTTTCAATTAAAAATAAACAATCCAAATGGAGACATTGTAAGAAAATCTTATTCTATACAGTTGAGTGATATAGAGCAATTAGATAATAATGCAAAAATTTTGTATGATGACTTCAAAATTAAACTTGAAAACTGCATAAATATTTATAAGTCTTTATATAATGTGCCAAACATGATGCCAGATTACGGGGATGATTCTAGACCAATGGTGACTTTGTTAAAATATGAAATAGATAATTCTGTTATTTTCCACAGCGATACTCTTGGCATGGACAATAGAATTGGTGCTGCTTTAGCATATTTAAATGATGATTATGAAGGTGGAGAATTAGAATTTAAACATTTTGATATTAAAATTACACCTCCTAAAAATAGTCTGATTATGTTTCCTTCTAACTGGCCTTATACACATAGGTCAAACCCAATAGTGTCTGGCAAAAAATATGCAATAAGATGTTTTTTAGTTAGTAAATAAAGTTTGGTGGATCTTTTAGTTGCTTTTTTAATCTTCTCATATAGTTCCACTTTTTAAATTTTCTGTATATTTTTTTAAAAAACATTCCATTTCTCCTTTGCTGTTTTTAAAAAGCAATTAGCATAATACATATTAATTAATGTACCAGCATGACCATCTCTTTTCTTTAAGTCATGCTCAGTTTTTTGCCACCCTGATTGATATTGGGTTGCAACATAATCTACTTGATCATCTATATTCATGGGCACATATGAACTATCTATCATTTTTAATGTTTTTAAATTTTCTAAATCATTAAAGTACCAAGTAGACCACAAAATTTTGATATTATTTGAATTGCAGTAATCTATAAAAAGTCTCCAACCAACAACAAAATTCATAAGTGATTCAAAATATTCATTTTTAGATAAAATACCTATGTCTTCTTTTTCCGAAGGGCCACCAGATGACTTCGGATACCTTTGCATATAGCAATAGTCGTTATTGTTTATTGTGTCAAATTCAAACCTTCTAGATATGTTTGGCAACAGAATAAAAATATAATCTGGTTTACTATACTCACGTATATATATTCTTATATTATCTATTATCATTTGCCATCCCCAACCAGACCTGGCTAAACTGTACAATGTCTTGTCTTCAACATTAGAGTTTTGTAAAAAAATGGTTGGCCAAACAGTTTCTAGATTACCGCCTATGCCTTCGGTTTGCGAACATCCAGCAAATAAAATATGTGGTCTTGAAGGATTTGTTGTAAATTCACTAGATCTAAAAAAATTTGAATTATATTTATATAAAACAGTTTTGTCATCTATAACGTTAGTTTTAATTTCAGATTTGGTTATAGTTTCTTCAAAAACATTACTTCCTTTATGCCAAGATAAATCAAATTCATTTGATATTGTATTAGACATTCCTTGATTAGAAATGTCTTTTTTTAATATATAATCTTTATCTAAACTCACCAATCTCTCCTAAGATAGATATCATAAAATCCTAATTTATGAAGAGCGAGTGCATTAACAGACCAATTTTTATTGTAGTGTAAAAATTCATTTACTGTTTGATATGTTCCATATTGAACTCCATCTATTATTCCATCATAAATTAAATAATCATTTAGTCCTATTATTCCACCAATTGGAATTAATTTAGAAGAGTCTGATAAAACTTTTCTTGTTGCTGCTCTTCCATTATGAATGTCTATGTATATATAGTCATACTCTCTGCCTATAAAGGTTGGAAGAATATCTTCTGCATCCCCTTTATATGTTGTAACGTTTCCGTATTTTAAAAATTTATTTTTAATAAAATCTTCTGATTCTTCAGCAGAAAAATCATATGTATGCTTTATAGGCTTACATTGGCATTCGCCAAACCTTCTCCATGACCAACATTTCATATCCTGATCAAACCTACAAACCAAATCAATAACCGATGGTTTGGCGCTTTCACAAACTAATTCAGAATAATATCCCCAGGCAACTCCAACCTCCATATATCTTAATCCTTTTTTTAGGCTTTTGATATACTCTTCCCTTGATTTAAAAAGTAGTGCACCATCTAATTGATCCTGACTTAGTTCTCGTGGATCCTCTATTTCATCCTTATTTAATTTTCTAATTTCATCTAAAGAAAAAGATTCTACTATTTTTTTTGACATACCGCTATTTTTTTCAACCTGCTCAGTTATACGTTTTTGCTCGTCTGTTAATGGCATAATAATGATTATACACTATGATATAATAAAGTATTATGAAAGAACCAGTCAAAGGCCCAGCATATGAGAAATACATGGAACTCAAAAAATCTCAAGAACCTATATCAAATCAAGATTTTGTTCCATTTATTGTAGATAATATTTTCTCAAAAGAAGATATAGAGCATTTATATGAAATTGTAAACAATACTCCAGAGGATAAAACTCAGATCCAAAAATGGGGCGGGATGAAAGCATGGCATATAGATTTAGGCCCAAGGATTAAAGACAAAATAAACGAAGCAGTAAAAAGATCTTTGGGTGATAATGTTAGACTGGTTGATGATCACTCATTTGCTAGATATAGCATGGAGTATGGATGGATGACTAAATTATTCCCGCACACAGACATGAGAGATAAGCAAAGAATAACCTTTGACATACAAATTAGAGCAGACGAAGAGTGGGGCGTAGTAGTAGAAGATGTAGAATATTTTCTAGAAGACAACCAAGCATTGGTTTTTGCTGGAACACAACAACCTCATTGGAGAAGAAAGAAAGAATTAAAATCAGGTAGCCATCAGGACATGATATTCTGTCATTTAGAATATGTAGAAGATGTGCCTTATGATGATCATCAAGATCAAATACTTCATGAAAGAAATAGATTCTTTTCTGAATATTATGATATGCATCCAGATCCAAGTACTTTTTACTAATATGAAAAATGTAGAAGACTCTATAAAAGAAGTATTATTTAATATAGGAAAAGAAATTAAAGTACACAAATTAATAGATGGAAATCTTATATTAGATATCGATTACGATAAATATGCTGATGAGTTAATGCAGTTATTTAAAAAGTATTTAAAAGAAAGTAATTTGCGAGATGTATGGTAAGTTATATCTAATTGGATCCCCAATAGGGAATAGTTTAGATGTTTCCAAAAGACTGCTGGACGCTTTTTCTGACGCTAAATATATTTGTGTTGAAGATATAGATAGGTTTAAGGAATATTGTAATTTAAATAATTTTTATTATAGTGCAGAATTAATAGACATATGCTTTTCTTTAAACAATAACAGAGAAATGAATATTAAAGAAAAAATTATTTCATTGCTTAAAGGTGGAGAAGATGTTTATATAATATCAGATGAAGGAATGCCTGGTTTAGCAGATCCTGGTGAAATATTAGTAAAAGAAGCAATAAAAAATAATATAGAAATAGTAACAACTCCTGGCCCATCCACTGTAGTAGCAGCAGCATCTGTATGCAATGTTCTGAACAACTTTATATTTGAAGGATTTATGTCTAATACAAACTCTGACAGACATGAAAAATTTAAATTTTTACAAACATCACCTGCACCAATGATCTTTCTTTTACATAACCCAAACACTAGACCTATAGACAGTGACGATAAAATTCATATGATACATAACTGTTTTGATGCTGATGTTTTTATTAAAGAATGTATTTCTTTTTTTGGAGAAGACCGACGTGCTGTACTTTGCATAGATCTAACAACTTCAAAACAAAAAGTAATAAGGGGATTGCTAAAAGATATAGAAGAGTATTTATTAAATAATAAAGTTTTGGGTAATTTATGCTTAGTCGTTGATGGAATTACAAATCAAAAAATAACTATTTAGTATTTTTACCATATTCGCCATACTTACCAAGAACTGCTTTAATTGTTCCATCTTTACGAAGACGAACAATCATTCCATCTTTGATTTGTATTGGATTAAAAGGATGCTTAGATCTAAATTTACCAGATGATTTTCTTTTTGACATTATCTTTTCTTTCTATCGAAGGCTGAACCTTCCCAAATTGTTTTCTCTACTGGAATACAGTTGGGTACCATCTTGCCATTTTTTTCTTTCATGCCACGCTGAACATATCCTTCCCAACAAGGGGCTTTCTTTTCTACTTCATCTGGGCAGCATTCATTATTTAAAGACTTTATATTGCCTTCAGACCTATTGATTGCATAGATTTGTCCTGCAGCATCAGCACGAGTTTTATGGCACCCCATAACCTCTCCTGTGTCTTTTACAGCAGGGTATCCAGAACATCCATGGGAACCTTTAGCACCTACATGATATGGCATAAGAATATTATAGCATGGCAAATGAGCAGTTTATCCACATGCTCAGGTGGTCAGTATGACAATACTGTTACTTACTTGATTTTGATAGTTTTTGGTTTCTTTTCTTCGGGGATGTTTCTTTCCACAAAGACGCTAAGAATACCGTCTGCCATTTCAGCACGATCAACCTCCATATACTCTCCAAGAG
>Ga0129333_10000576_pt1 | contig 30600 bp, 16 predicted proteins | sample CPB6_08_DNA_FD_94474 | JGI IMG/M metagenome (GOLD analysis project Ga0129333, IMG submission 94474) | Freshwater to marine salinity gradient microbial communities from Chesapeake Bay, USA - CPBay_Sum_0.6_0.8_DNA | ecosystem: Environmental > Aquatic > Marine > Coastal | place: USA: Chesapeake... | reverse complement strand
TTAGCCTGCGCTAGCCGTTAACCGAGTAATTTGCCTTTGATGTGGGAGCCATGGACACGGACACTAATCTGTCCGTTATAATATTCGTCTGATTCTAATACTTTTCTTGTGAATTGTTCGCGTGCCTCGACATAACTACACTCTGCTTTAGATTTACAAAAGAAAAGTATTTCTCTTGTAAATTTATCTGAGCCTAGTTTAGTTACGTCTTGATTTAATTGATCGTTTGAGCCGTAATATGTCTGCCAGTCTGAGTCTATTTTAGTTTTGATGCGTTTCTTTTTCTTGGTGCCGTTTTTTAGTTTAACAGTTTTATATGTTGTTTTAGAAAATTTACTTAATTTTTTGCCTATATATTTTTTGCCTGTTACTGTATTGGTAATTAGGTAAACAAAACCAATACAGTCCTCGGGTAATTCATTAATTTGGCTACCTTGAAATGTCCAAGACATCCATCATTTGGCAGACTTTGCCTCTTTCCTTGCTGCTTTTTCTGCTGTGATTTCATTACGTCTAGTTTTAATAGCCTTGTTCATTTCGGCTAAAGCCTTTCTAGCTCGTGTGCCTGCTGCCGCATTACCGCTAGTAAACTTTTCGTCTTCTTTTATAAATTCTTCAAATAATCGTTGTAGTTGTGCTGTTGTTGTGTCCACTATTTTTCCTTTAATTCGCTGAAACTGATACCTTAATATTCTCTAAAACAGAATATAAGCGTATGTTATCATTTATAAAATAATTTGTCCCTATGGCATATCTTTTGATATTACTGTGTTCAGGCTTTGTTGCGTGCATTAGATGTGCTGGAAAAATAAACATCCTGTTAGTAATAGGATACAGAGTATATTCTGTATAGTTATACAGGTTATTTTCATGTATATCCATTAAAAATTTAAAACTAGGGAATATGTTGTCTGTGCCAGGTATGGTTACAATTAATGGAGCCATAGGGTCTGATGTCATAGTTTCATTGAAATATAGAACAGCGGCTATCATTGAATTGGGATGAAAATGATTATGATGTTCTGATCCTTTATCATGTACAGTAAGCCAAGATTGTGTTCTTGAAAATTTATTGTCTAGACCTAATATATTTTTAACGTAATAATTTACATATCTATCAAAAACTTTTCCTATTCTATCTAAATTAAATTCTTCTATTAACTTATAAGAAACACTCAATCCCATGTTGAATTTGTCATAGAGATCTAGTTCTTTAATAATATTAACTTCGTCTACAGTTAAACATTCATGAGGTTCTAGGTCTATTTTAACTATAGGTATTGGATTAACATTATGTACAAATACGTTCATTTGGTTGTTATTTTTTGATGTTTATAAGAATATTTCTTTTTTTCTTTTTTAGCTTGTTCTTTGAGTTGCTTTTGGTGTATTTTATAATTAGCAAGAGCTTCTTCATATGACAATCTACTTGCTTTTATCAACATTCTTTGTATGTTAACTAATTCTTTAAGAGTACTTCGGATTTCTCTTGAAATTCTATAACCTTTACTTTTTTCAAATTGACAGTTAAGATTGTGTAGGTCAACAGACTTTTCTATGTATTTTGAATATAGTTCTTTATATTTGTCTTGATGCTCAGTCGACATAATCTACATCGTTAGAATAACTTGTAAAGCCATTTTCTTTTATAACACGTAGTACACTGTTTACTCTGCCCTGTAGTTCGTCTTTGTGACTGATTAGATAGATATTTTTACCTCGTTCTCTACTCATCTTTTTCAGAATTGCTAGGGCAGATTCTACGCCAGCGGAATCCATTCCGGAATCGACGAGTTCATCTATGAATAATAAATTGATACTTTGGTATATACCTTCCCATACATCTCTGAAAGCAAAGCTCATTGATAAAATTAATCTATTACGTTCACCACGGCTTAGGTTATCGAAGTCAAGTTCTTGACCTAATTGTGTTATTTCCACAGTTAGGTCGTTTTGAAATTTTACAATATGAGGTAAACCTAGTTTATCAATATAGTATCCTAAGCGTTTGTTCAAATAATTTAAATTTTGATCTATTATTTTTTTTCTAATAAAACTATCTTTGTTGGTTAAAAGTTTATAAAGTAATTCCTGATGATCCTTAAGTTTGGTCAGTTCATTGACGGTAGTCCAATCAATTTCTTGTAAGGCTGTTTTCTTTAGTTCCTCAATTTGTTCTTCAAAAGGATTCGTTTCATTGGCTTTTTCTAGTAATGTTTTTTCTAAATTTGCTAGATTATTTTTATGTCCTAGTGCTTCCGCTTCAGTATCATAAAATGTTTTCGGTCTTTTAGGTCCTTGAATAATAGGTTCTATCTCGTTTATAATCAATCCTAGATCATTAACTACTTTGAGTGCGTAGGTCTCTGCTTCTGCTTTATGTTGAATGGCTGCTGCGAGCATTTCTTCATGTTTATGATCATGTAGTTCTTGCTCACAGGCATGACAGCGTTTATCTTTTAACTTTTCTAGTTCTAATGTATATTTGTTAACTGTTTTTTCAGCCTGTATTATAGCTGTTTCTAGAGTGGCCTGCTGTTTTCTTAGCTGCGACAGTTTGCTATCATTTTCAATCCATGTGCGCAATTCAGCATGAGCAGATAATTCTGATTCGATATCAACAGATTCTAAGTTTACTATTGCTTTACCTAGTGTTTCTAAGTCAGTCTGATGTTTAGTATCCCAAGCACTACTTTTTATGCCAAGACTATCTATACTTTTTTGTACATTTTCATTAGCTGCCTTAACTGCTTCGATTGTGGCAGTCTCTTGTTGAATAAGATCTTTAGTTTGTTTGTTTAGATTTTTTAATAATTCAGCTTTCTCACTTAATAGAGTTATTCCTAGCAGTTGTTCAATTACTTCACGCTGATCTGCCGCCCTCATATTAAGAAAAGGTTCGGTATAAGTATTCAATGCTACAAGATGTTTAAACATTGTGTGACTCATCTCTAATAGATCATCCACAGCCTTTTGTGTTTCTCTACTATCCCCTTGGCTTTCATCATCTAACTCATCTGTCTTCAATTGAGAGTCATTTACAAATAATCTTAATAAATTTGGCTTTCGACCTCGTTCAATTCTGTATTTGCTGTTACCTTTCTCGAACTCTACAGTAACCAGCATATTCTTACCATTTATTTTATTGATAAGATTTTCTTTTCTAATATTTGTAAGCGCCTGTCCATAGAGAGCATAACTTAACGCATTGATGATGGTAGTTTTACCTGTACCATTCCGTGATCCGGTGTCATCTCCGCCTAAATCTAAATTTGAGCCTAGTACAAGAGTTAGAAATTGTTTGTCAAAATCTACAGCCTGAGTCTGATTACCTACACTCATGAAATTTTTAACTGTTAAATTTTTTATTTTAAACATTGTTTCTATCTAAGTCCTGTTGATATTTTTCAAATATTAGTCTAACATCTTCCGGAACATCTAGTCTATCTGATTTGATAAATTCTTGTCCCCGCTCGAAAAGGTCTTTACCCTCTGAAATATGTTGTTTTATATAATCTAAGTTATTATATTTCTCATTGTTTAATTCTTGATGTGCGAATGAGCTTAATTTTTTTTGTATATCTGCTACAGTACCCCAGTAGGTTAAATGCCACCCTCCTTCCGGAAAAAACGGCATAAGGTATCGTTGGTATCTTAGCCATTGGGGTGTTTGTTGTCTAGCATACCAATTCTTTGTTATTACACTCCCCCGCCATTCTGATTCTAATCGTTGATTAAAGTTATAGGCAAAGTATGTTTGATTAAAAGAAAACGCTAACCATTCTGTAGTAAAGGCAGCTTCTGCCATAGGAATACAACTCTTATGAGGTATCTCATCTAGGTCACTTATAATAACAGTGGCGTTATCTGGGAAAAATTTTAGTGCCTCTGCAATATAATTCCTATGAGCGTTTTCGATTTTCCATGTCCCTGCTTCAAAATCGTGATCGTTAACTGGTTTACGAGTAAAGTCGTAATCGTTCCTATTGGCATAAAATGGAAAATATAATATTTTTTCTAAATATTTTTTGTATCTTGATTTGTTTTCCAAATACTTAAGACTTTTTGATTCTCCGCTATGAGTTAGATTTGACTCTACTATAATAAAATAATCAACACTGTCATAAAGGTATTCTAATCTACCTTCTAAAATATCAATTTCGTGTGAAAATAAAAAACAATCTAATATCATAAATTTTTGTAGATATCTAATAGTGTAGTTTTATTGTATTGTTCATACTCTAAATTTAGTAATTGTTCTAAAACTATTTGATCTACACTTTCAAACTTAGTTTCAGGGTTGTCTTCGTAGGTTCCATCTAGATTTGTCTTGTCTTGTATCAGACTAATTTCACGTATGTCATAGTCTGTCATAAAAGTTTCTTTAATAAAATTTGCTTCTTCAAAACTGATATCGATATCTAAGTGAACCTTTAGGTACATTTTAGATTTCATAATTTCTTCTTTACGATCAATCAGATCTGAGAGTTTAACAACTCTATACTTAGGACAATCTGGCCAATCTATAAATTCAGGCGTTCCTCCCCATTCTAATATCATCATGCCACGTTCGTCATCCCAGTTATCTGCGAAGTTATGCGGGAAGGCATTGCCAATATAGATTACCTTATCACGTTGTTGACGTTTATGAAAGTGGCCGCTGAAAACATAGTCTGGAAATTTGAAGTGATGACTTTGGAGCTCGCCGTGATCGGGCATTTGTACCATAGCGTTCATGTAAAACAGAGGAAGTTCGAAATGACCAAATATATATTTGCTCTTGATCTTTTCTATGCTTTTCCACTCGTCTCCTACTAGCCACGGAACAAGAGTAACACCATCCATAGTAGTTACAGATTCAACTACAGTAACACCTGGAATGTGTCTTCCAAACGATGAACTATGAATATCACGTTTGTCCTTGTAATATAAATCATGATTGCCCGGAAACCAAAAGAACTGTTCAAAAGCCTTGCCTAATTTTTCTAAACATCGCAAACTGGTATCTAGAGTAATTAGGTTAAGGCTGTTACGATTGTGACTCCAATCTCCTAGAAAGATTCCAGTTTCACAGCCTTTGGCTTGAGCAGTTTCGACATACCAATCGACAAATTCTTCGCAGTCGTCTAGATGTGTTGTTGAATTAGATTTAAGGCCAAAGTGAATATCCGTAAAACAAGCTACTTTTTTAAAAAGATTCATTCATTTCTCCTAAAAGAATTATAACTTGTTTGCTGACAAAGGTCAAGCCTTTGTGCTATCATCTTCAGTTTCTTCTTCTAATACTTCATCTTCGCTTTTAGGCATACGAAGATTTTTATAAAGTTCTGCCTGACGTGCGGTCTCTTCGGCATATTCATGACTGTTTTGTCTAGTTGAGCTAGGAGTTAAACCTGCTTCTTCTAGCATGTCATCTCTAATATTTTGATTTTTCTTTTCAATATTTAAGATACGTGTAAATGAATTTGTAACGGCCGCAGTATAATAGGCGAACGGATTTTCCGATTTTGATTCGTCAAACTGAAGTCCAATTTGACTAAGTTGTAAGATTGCCTGACCTTTCATTTCATCTATATATGTGTATCCGCGCCAGTTACTTCGTTGAGCATAACGTTCTGACAATTTGATAAACATACGCCCTAGTCCTTCTGTGATTCGCCCGTGTTCCTTACTGAATTTTCCAGTTTTAATTCCGCCCTTCCAGTGACTTTTGCCCACACAGACCAGTTCATCATCATCGTTAAACTTCCAATGCTGAAATGGAGGGAAATTTACTTTTTCATGACTATCTGCTGTAGTTTTTGTAGTTTTTTTCCTACCCGGTGCTAACGGAATATGTTCGAATGTCATTATTCGTATAACAATATCAGTTTTTGGAATACTTTTATAATCTGGAGTGATTTCGACCAGTTTAACTTTTTTATCGCCAGCTAGTCTGGCAGCAGTGAATGCCTGTATTCCTAATCGTTTGGCACGATTTCGTTTGGCTTCGGCTATTGTTCTAATGTTAACTTTATCTAACGTAGGTAATATTATGTCGTATTGTTGGTATTCTGGCTTGCTGAAACTTGAAAAACTACATTTGCTTCTGTGAATTTCTGTTAATAGGTCGCGGTTGTTAAGATATTTTACTTTTCTTGTAGGTATAAGTCCTGTGGTCATATTGTTATTATAGTTCCTTTGATTTATTATAACATAGAATTGCTCTATGTCAACCACGGTTATAAAGTTAGCAGTTTATTTAGTGGTTAAATAATAGATAGAGGACGTATTTATGGCAGAAAATGTAATTGGGCCCGACCCTACAATTCAGCAGTTTGATGATGGTAGTTCTATCCAACAGTTTGATGATGGGTCTTCTATAATAACTGATAATGAAGGCAAAGTTACTGGAGTTCCGGCTGGTGCCGAGCCTGCTTCTCCTACAGCCAGATCTGTTAACATAACCAGTATCAGAGGTGTAACAAAAACTCAAGATCAGCGTGTGAAAATAAAAGTTCCTGATTTTTACTTAAAAAAGTTAACAACTGGGCTATATGGTGAATTAGGCAGAATACAAGGTATTATTTTTCCTTATACGCCTCAGATTTCTTATGATGTAAGAGCAGAATACACTCCTGCTCCTACTGTTCATTCCAATTACACTATGAATTTCTTTCAAAGATCTAGCATTGGTACAATTGCTATCACTGGAAAGTTTACTGTACAGAATGAAAAAGATGCCGGAGTATACTTGGCAACAATGAATTTGTTAAAAGCCCTAACAAAGATGCGAGCCGGAGATGATACATTAGCTGGAAGTCCACCTCCTGTGTGTAGATTGAATGCCTATGGACCTTATATGTTTAATAATGTACCTATAGCAATTACACATTATAGAATTGAAATGCCAGACACTGTAGATTATTTTACCTTAGGCAAACAACAGGAAAATCCAGTTTATGGTGTTAACGCTGTTCCTACTTTAAGTACTATTGCTGTCAACTGCATACCGATGTACAGCAGAAATGAAATGCAGTCGTTTACAGTAAAAGATTGGCTTACTCAAGTTAAAGATACAAAATTTAGAAATACAGGATATCTATAATGACTGTATATTCTAAAACAAGCCCTTATTATGGAACTGTAATGAATCAAGGTTACCTTGATGTTATGACTTTTCGTGATTTTCAACGCCAAGAAGATGACATAGAATATGAAGTTACAAAAAATTATGAAAATCGTCCTGATTTATTAGCATTTGATCTATATGGTGATGTTAATCTATGGTGGGTATTTGCTATGAGAAATCCTAACGTAATTAAAGATTCAGTTTATGATTTAAAATCTGGTATTAAGATATTTTTACCTAAATTAAGCACTCTAAAACGTGATTTGGGAATATGACGCAAGATACTGCTCAAAGAAAAACAGAAGTTACTACAATTAGTAGACAGGAAACAGGTAGTGCTGTAACTGTCACTGCTAAACGTCCTAGTTTTCTTAGAGAAAATGTTTTAAATTCTTTTAGGTCGTACACTTATAATTTTACTCTTGCTGCTATTAATAGAGAAAAATTAAAAAATCCTAATAGTTATAGGGACAAAGATTCTAAATTTGATTTTATTATTTTAAAAACTGGGGGTAAAGGCACTAGATCATTTAATGTAGAAGCTGCCTCTGGACTAGCTGTAACTAGAACAAATGAAAATGAGCTAGGAACATTTACAACAAATGATATAGAATTAGGACAAGAAGCAGTCAGAGAGTTTAACGAAAGTAGTCCTGGTAGATTCGATATGTTTATTGAAAACATAGAAGTTGATTCATTGATGAGTTTTAGTCAGCAGACTAATACCAGTATGTCTACGGGCATACGATTCGATGTATTTGAACCATACAGTATTAATGGTTTTATAGAAGCATTGAACGTAGGCGCCACATCTTGTGGATTTACCAGTTATGTAGGGGCAAGTTTTGTTTTAAAAATGGAATTTGTAGGGTATCCTGACAATGTAGATTTACCAGATCCAAAAAAAATAGAGTTTACAGAAAGATATTTTGTAATTCGATTTACCAAGGTTGAAGTAGAAGTAACTGAAAAGGGAACAAGATATAGTTGTACCTGTTTGCCATTTCATGAAGGCGCAATGGGAACTCCTAACAAACTTAAAGATCCAATTAATATGAATGGATCTACAGTTAAGGAAATACTAACAAATTTTATAAACAATCTTAATGAACAGGTCAAACGTAATGACAGGGAAGCAAAGGTAAGTGATGCGGCAGTAAAACATGATACCTATGATATTAAATTTGCTCAATTAATGCCAGACGGAACACTAAGTTATGCGGATAATGAAAATGAGTTTAGCAAAAGTAAAGTTCTTGAAATTTTAAAAGACAAGGCATTATACAGGTTTCCAGACCCTGGCGATCCTGCTCAGGTAGCTCCTAACTTAATGAGACCAGCACAAGCAGATGTTCGAAGAGTTGACAATGCTATAGATAATAGATCCTCTAATAGTCAATCAGATGTTAGACGGGTTGATAATCGAATAGATTCAAACTCTTCCAACACTTCTAAGTACATTAGATATTCACCGGATAATACTACAATACAGTTTGCCGAACGAGCTAATATACACGAATGTATTATTGCCGTGTTGAGAGATAGTCAATATACTCGTACACTCATAGAAAATTTAAATGCTAGCGGTGTAAAAACGCCAGATGGTATGGTTACCTACTTTCATGTGTTTCCAGAAATTGAAGTAGGTGAAATAGATCCAGTTACCAAACAAAATTACTCAAAATATACCTACGTAGTTGCTCCTTATAAGTTACACTACACACGAATTCCGGGGTATGCTTCTCAGCAATTTAGAGCAGCCAAATTAGATGGGTTACCAGTTAGAAACTATAACTATATCTATTCTGGAGAAAATGTTGATTTAATTAGTTTTAAATTAAATTACAATCATTTGTTCTTTGAAGCATTTAGCAAAAACATGGGCTCTAGTAACTACATAGCATCGGCAGATGCTTTGGCTAAAAGTGGCGAGAATAAAAGTCAGTTAGCTCCTGAAAACATTGAAAACCTACAACGAACTGATAATGGTGTTGCGCCTGCTGTTTCAAATCCTAATAGTTATGAGTTAAGTAATATAGGAACCGCAGGACCTGTTAGTTATAAACCCTATGATGTAATGGCTAGAAACATGCACGAAGCCATTATTAATTCTAAGGCTAGTTTATTAACTGCTGATGTAGAAATATTAGGTGATCCTATTTTTCTAACTACGTCTGGGCATGGAAATTATAAACCTAAGTTAGAAAGTAAGGGAGTAACCAAAGACGGTGAAGTAGCCTATTTTGTTCAAGAAATCTTTGTCCGTATAAATTTTAGAAACCCTGTTGACATTGGGGAAAATGGTTTAATGAAATTTCAAGCTGAAAAAATTCCTTTCAGCGGCGTATATAAAGTACTCAGTGTAAAGAGCACATTTAGGGAAGGTGTATTTAGACAGTCTTTAAAGTTAGTTAGAATACCTGGACAAATAACTCAACTTGATATACAGGAGACTGATCCTGCTGATAAAATGGAAACTTTTCCAGACGTTCTTGACCAGCCAGTAAGGGATGTCTCTAGAGCCGTAGTTAGAGCAGCTCAACCCAGAGCAGATGTGAACATTCTAACCCAATTAGGAAAATTGCTATCAACGGCACAGGGAACAGTTTCCGGAGCTATAGGTAATGTCACAGGTGCCATATCCGGAGCAGTTACTCAGGCTACGTCCGGTATTACAACTGCCTTGACAGATGTACAAAATAAAATTACTCAGGTTACTTCTGGAGTAAGTAATGAAGTTGCATCATTGACAGGCAGATTAGGTATTACAGCACAACAATTACAGAACGCTTCTCCTACTACATTGTTGACATTGGCAGCATTAGCTAAATCATTTCCTAAAGATGTCAGTGTAACCGCAGCAGAAAACCAAGGTGTAAGTGTTAAAAATATTCCTGCCGATAAGGTTATTAATATTCCTCCTATAGCACCTGCTGCTAAAGCACCGGAGCCAGAAGTTAATCAAGCTGACATTAATAATTTGCTAAAAATTGGAGGTATGTTTGCCCTAGCCAATGCTTATGGTGTAAGTGATAATTCTAAAATATCAACAAGTTTTTTGCCTAAGTCGCAGTCTACTGCTTTATTATCTACTACCCCTCCAGTGTTAACAAAGTCGTTTTCATCTATACAGGCAGATAGGGCAGATATAACAATTGCTACAGATAAAAATTTATCGGTATTAAAAAATGCTTCTAATTCTGTAGAATTAAATTTAAGATTAGCAGGATCGTCTAATTCAGATTTAGATAAAGCTATCACAACTGCTGCTGGTAGTAAATTACAAAGCCCACTTTCAAGATTATTGAATTCGCAATGAGCCAAACAGAAACAAGAGTAGCAGGTAGATTACCTCATCCAGGGCCATATTTGGCAGAGGTTACTAATAACCTTGATCCTACATATATGGGATCGGTAGAAGTTGCTTTGTTAAAAAATCAGGCCGTGCCTATCGACCTACAGAGTAGAACTTTTGTTGTGAAATGGAGTAGTCCATTTTTTGGTTACACCAGTAGTAGGTTTGAAGGTAATAACAGCAGCGATTTTAACGACGTTCAAAAATCCTATGGTATGTGGATGGTTCCTCCTGATGTAGGAACCAAAGTGCTAGTAGTATTTTTACTAGGTAATGCCAGTGATGGATATGTTATAGGTTGTGTGCCAGAGACATTTCAAAATCATATGGTTCCCGGTATTGCGGCCAGTGACCAAACTGCCCTAACTGCTGAACAAGAACGTAGATACGGAACAAAATATTTGCCTGTTGCAGAAATACACAAGGCCAGTCAGACATTAAACGAAAATAAAAATCCTTACTTTGTTAAAAAAGCAGTTCATCCTTTCGCAGAGCGTTTACTGGCACAGGGATTATTGCTTGATACTGTTCGTGGCGTTACGTCTAGCAGTGCTAGGAGAGAAACTCCTAGTAAGGTATTTGGTATAAGCACCCCCGGTCCTGTTGATCAAAGTGACGGAGCTAAAAAAGGAAAGTTAGGATATGTAGGAAATAGACAATTTCCTGTAAGTAGACTAGGCGGACATACATTTGTAATGGATGACGGTGACCTTGAAGGCGCAGATGAATTAGTAAGGATAAGAACTAGGACCGGTCATCAAATTTTACTACACAATAGTCACGATTTAATCTACATTGCTAATAGTAAAGGAACTGCGTGGATAGAAATGACCAGCGCAGGCAAAATTGATATATACGCAGAAGATAGTGTCAGCATTCACACTGAAGCTGATTTTAATTTCAGAGCAGACAGAGATGTGAACATAGAAGCTGGCAGAAATATTAATATGCTAGCCTCTAATAATTTTAACCTCAATGTAAAAGAAGACTTAAATCTAATAGTAGACCAAAGCGGCAAATTACAATTTGGCAGCACCGCAAACTTATCAAGTAAAACTGATATTAAACTTAATGCTCTGAGCAATATTCATATAAAAAGTAATTTGAGCGTATACCAAACCTCGGGAGAATCTATTAATTTAGTTTCTAATAACGGCACTTATCTCACCACAAATGGCGATACCAATATCTCAAGTGCAGGACTTATATATGCCACCGGAACACAAATACACTTAAATGGCCCTACTGCTGCTAAAGGAACTGCGGCAACAGATGCGGAACAGCCTCAACGGTTACCATTATTCAACCTGCCTAATCGTGATAAAACTTCAGGTTGGGCAGATGGTAATTTTTACGCCGCAGATCCTATAACAAGTATTATGCAGCGTGTTCCCACACACGAACCATGGGATCAGCATGAAAATATTAATCCAGATAGGTTTAATAAAGAGGCTACAGATGCATATGCTGGAGCAAATAATAGCAATGTAGTAACTAATCAACCCTGGCCTGAACCTAATACCAATCAACCAAGTGATTGGATTAAAGATGAATTGTTCATTAACAAGGTAAAATCTGTTGCTGGTAATTTAGGTTGTGATTATGTGGATTTATTGGCCTGTATGGCGTTCGAAACAGGTAGGACATTTGATCCAGCTAAACGTAATCCTAAATCTTCAGCGACCGGGCTAATACAATTTATGGCAACTACCGCTAAAGGTTTGGGGACAACTACACAATACCTAGCTGGCCTAACAAGAACGCAACAAATGGATTGGGTAGAAAAGTATTTTAAAGCAGGTCCTTTGGCCAAAGTATCTAGTCCTAAGATAGAAGACCTCTATATGGCAATACTATGGCCGGCCGCGGTGGGTAAAGCTAATGATTATGTATTGTTTAGAGCAGGAACTCCTCAATATGCAGTTAACCCACTAGATAAAGATGGTAAAGGTTTTGTAACAAAAGCAGATGCGTCTACTAAGGTTAAGGCGCAATTAGCCTATGTAAGGCAACAGATTGTTAATTATGAAGCATCGAAAGTGAAAAAAACTTAACAATAAATATTAATATGAGTTTTAAAACAATAGAAATTACAGGTTCGAAGGTAGTTGCTCAACAGAGCAGAAAAACCAGCCATTTTTACAAAGGTTTTAGTACATTAACTGGAGATACTAATACTCAGCTATTTGACTTTGATTTAATTAAACAAGATTTAATTAATCATTTTAGAACTCGTAAGGGTGAACGTGTAATGAATCCTACTTTTGGCAGTGTAATATGGGATCTATTAATGGAACCTTTAACTGATGATACTAGAGAATTACTCAAACAGGATATTAGCAATATTTGTAACAGCGATCCTAGGGTAGTACCTACTCAATTAGATTTAACAGAGTATGAAAATGGATACATTTTAGAAATTACCTTGGTTCTTTCTGGCACCAATCAATCTTCTAATATGAAATTAGTGTTTGATCAAAAAATTGGACTATCAGTTCAATAATATACCTGGATAATTTTGCCAATAAATACGGTATAAATTAAAACATCATGATACCAACTACTACAAGTAAACTTTATGTAACTGAAGATTGGAAGAAGATTTATCAATCTTTTCGTAATGCTGATTTTCAAAGTTACGATTTTGAAACCTTACGAAGAACTATGATTCAGTATCTTCAGGAAAACTATCCTGAAGATTTTAATGATTTTATCGATAGTAGCGAGTACATTGCCTTAATAGATCTTATAGCATATCTAGGACAAAATTTAAGTTTTAGAATTGATCTTAACGCACGAGAAAACTTTATTGAAACGGCGCAACGTAGAGATAGTATATTACGTTTAGCACAGCTAATTAGCTATGTTCCTAGTAGAAATGTTCCTGCTAATGGATTTTTAAAATTAACATCAGTTGCCACTACGGATAGTATTATAGACTCAAATGGTATAAATCTAGCCAATGTGACAATTGGATGGAATGATAATACCAACAGTAATTGGTATGGGCAATTTATAACCATATTAAATTCTGCCATGTCTGGTAGTTTTGTGTTTGGTAAGCCCTATGATAGAAAAACTATTGGCGGAATATTGACAGAGCAATATAGAATTAATAGCTCAAATAGGGATATTCCTGTTTATTCATTCTTAAAAAGTATAAATGGTACAAGTATGAACTTTGAAATAGTTCCTTGTACATTTACAGATAAAACTTTTATATATGAGGAAGCTCCTAGACCTGGTAGCACATTTAGTTTTGTTTATAGAAATGATAATCAAGGCGCAGGTAGTGTTAATACCGGGTTCTTCGCACATTTTAGACAGGGTGAATTAGCAGTTTCAACGTTTTCTATTGATAATCCTGTTAGTAATGAGATAGTAGGTATTAATAGTAATAACATTAATAATACTGATATTTGGCTTTGGCAATTAGACGGGGATGGTAACTATTCTAATCTATGGACAAAAGTTCCTGACATTATCGGTAATAACATTATCTATAACAGTCTAAGTAAAGATCAACGAAAAATTTACAGTGTAAGAACAAGGGACCAGGATCAAATTGATTTAAATTTTGCTGATGGTAGTTTTGGAGATTTGCCAAAAGGCACTTTTAGAGTATTTTATAGACAAAGTAACGGACTTACCTATTCAGTTCGCCCTGAACAGATGTCTGGTATTACTGTTGAAATGCCTTACTTTAATAAGTCGGGACAAAGCCACACATTATCGCTAACATTTGCGCTTCAATACTCAGTTAATAATGCTACTTCTGCCGAATCTAATGCCAGCATACAACAAAAAGCACCTCAGGCATTCTATGTTCAGAACAGAATGATTACAGCCGAAGACTATAACATTGCTCCATTAACATTGGGCAGTGATATAGTTAAAGTTAAAAGCACTAACCGTGTTTCAAGCGGCGTTAGTAAATATTTTGAATTAAGTGATGTTAGCGGGAAATACAGCAAAACCAATATTTTTGCTGCCGACGGTATTTTATATAAAGAAACAAAAAGTAGTTTTTTTACCTTTGAACTAGCAAGTAGAAATGAGATATTGGCAGTAATTAAAAATCAGTTAGCACCATTAGTGAAATCGCCTGCGATAAGATCCTTTTATTATGATGAATACAGTAGACCTGATTTAGCATCATTAACATTAGAGTGGAAAACTCCAGTAAGTACTCAGGCCAAAGGTTATTTTGACAATTTAGGCACACCGATTCCTGTTGGATCCACTGTAGCAGGCAATGCCAAGTATATTGTTCCCGGTGCGTTAATTAAATTTGTTCCACCATCTGGAAAATATTTTACGCCTGCCGGAAAACATACCACTACACAATCATCTACCACTTTAGAATATTTGTGGGTGAAAATTATTAGTGTGGTAGGAGATGGATCTAATGGAGGTCAAGGTGAGCTAGAAGATGGGTCAGGCCCTATTGTGTTATCTCAATTTGTTCAAGAAGATAGTATACCGGTAGAAGTATTACCAAAATTCGTAGATACCTATAGTGCCGCCTTTGAAAACGATTTGGTAAACCTATGCCTAAACAGACAAAAATTTGGTTTGAGTTTTAGTAGTGTAAAAAGATCTTGGAATATAATTTTTGAACCTAACCTAGATACCACCGGTCCGTTTAGTCTTGATAACCAGGGCGACACTTCTGGAACGAATTTAGATGCTAGTTGGATCTTTAACTTTACTTTAGTTGGGAATACTTATAAAGTCACTTATAGGTTAACTGATTATATTTTTGAAAGCGAAGAAGAAACTGGTTTCTTCATAGACCAGAATAATGTTAATTATGATTTTGTGAATAATAGTGTAATTAAGGATCAGGTCAGCGTCTTATCTGTTAATCCTATGGTAAGTTCAGCTCAGGCATTAGGTACAGATTATGTTTGGCAAATAGATGGACCTGTAGTTGAAGTCGATGGTTACATAGATCCTAAAAAAGTAAAAGTAAGTTTTTATGATAGGAACAATACGGGAGAAATTGTAGATCCTGATAGTTTCACTAAAGTTATTGGCACAAGTTCATATACAAGTTACGTTTTCTTTGAAAAGATTGAAGGCGATGCTGTATATGGTGATTATAACAAGTTAATTAGCGCAAATAATTTTATAACTACATCTACTACCAGTTCTGTAACTACGCCATTGTTAGATCAATTGTACTTTTTTACATCAACAAATGTAGTTAATACATATACAGGAGCAGCTTGGGTATATAGGCCAGAATATGTTCGTTATGAAGGTAGGAGCGATTTAAAATTTCATTACCTACACAATAGCAGTGATAATCGCAGAATCGATCCAAGTAAGAGTAATATAATAGATATCTATCTACTTACAGGTAGCTATGATAATGAATATAGAACTTGGTTAATTACAGGATTAGGTAGTGAACCTTTACCACCGACAAGTCAAAGTCTAGAGCAAAGTTACAGCAACATATTAGAACCAATAAAGGCTATAAGTGACGAAATAATCTATCAACCAGTAAAATATAAAGTATTATTTGGTAGCAGAGCTGTTGAAAATTTAAGAGCAACATTTAAGGCAGTGAAAAATCCAAATCGCACTGTAAGTGATAATGACATTAAGAGCAGAATACTTGTTGCTATACAAGATTTCTTCAGCATAGAGAATTGGGATTTTGGTCAAACATTTTACTTTAGTGAATTAGTAACATATGTTATGAACATTATGACACCTGATATAACTAACTTTGTCATTGTTCCAAACAGCAATAATGATTTTGGTAGTCTATATGAAATCAAATGTGCTAGCAATGAAATTTTTATAAATGGAGCTACGGCTAACGATATTGAAGTAATTGATGCTATCACAGCCAGTCAACTAAATGCTACATCTATTATTAATAGTACCGGAAGTTAAGAATGGCTGAACGATCAATTAAAAGTATAAATTTATTACCTGAGTTTTTTAGAACAGATAAAAATTCTAAATTCCTTTCTAGCACTATTGATCAACTTATACAACCTCCTAAACTAGAACGTATAGATGGTTATGTAGGAAGCAGATTAACTCCTAATTATGTTTCTACATCTGATGTCTATATTACAGAGACAGACTCTTTGAGAGGAAATTATCAATTAGAGCCGGCTCTAGTCGTGAAAGACAGTTTAGGCAAAGTTCAAGATGTTATAGGTATTGAAGATCTAACTAATCAAATCAAATTTCATGGCGGAGATGTAACTAATTTTGATAAGCTATACAGATCTAATGTATATTCATATAATCCGCATATAGATTTTGATAAGTTTGTCAATTTCCAAGAATATTATTGGTTAGTCAATGGGCCTGAAACTGTTGAAATAACAGGAACACGTATATCCAGTACAAGTACATTTAGTGTTTCTGATAATGCCTTAGAAACATCTTTTGTTTTTAGCCCAGACGGGTTAACTGAAGATCCTTTATTAATTTTATATAGAGGTAATACTTATACTTTTAATGTTAATAGCGTTCATAAATTTTGTATTAAAAGTCAACCTAGCCCAGGAAATGAAGATCTTTTTACTTCCGGCGTAACAAATAATGAAATAAGTTCTGGGCAAATAACAATAGTTGTAGGAGCTACTACTCCAGATACACTTTATTATGCTGCCGATGATCAGGCTTTGGCCACAGGTATATTTGTTGTTAAGTCAATAGACCAAGATGCTATAATTGATGTAGAAGATGAAATTATAGGCAAGGTAAATTATACAAGCGGCACAGGTGTTAATTTAACCAATGGTATGAAAATAAGATTCGGTGGATATGTATATCCAGAATCTTATAGAGACAAAGAGTTTATAGTTGAAGGGGTAGGTTCTTCTATAAAATTAGTAGATTTTAATTTATTGATAACTCCTGAATCTATAGCAGACAGATATCCGGAAACTTTCGACTCCACTGATTTTGATTCATATCCTTTTGATAATGATAAAAAGTTGCCAGCAGATCCTGAATATGTTACCATTAACAGAGCAAGCCAAGATTTAAATTCTTGGAGTAGATACAATAGATGGTTTCATAAACAGGTAATCGAAGCTAGTGCGGAAGCTAACAATGTAAATGCTGTATATCCGAATGATTTACGTGCTCGCAGACCTATTATTGAGTTTGTACCAAATATAAAATTATATAATTTCGGCGATACTGGTATTAGAGATGTTCAAGTAATAGATACTAGCACTACAGATGCTTTTAGTATTATAGAAGGAACTTCTACAAATTATGTGGTAGATGGACATGCTTTACAACAGGGCGACAGAGTTATATTCACAGCAGATACAGACGTAGATGTAAGATCTACTATCTTTGAAGTAAATTATATTAACGAATTAAACAGACTAGAACTGCAGGTTGCTGACACTGTGTATGATGGCAACTGTACAGTCATTACAACAGGAACAAATTATAAAGGTACTAGTTGGTGGTATAATGGATCTCAATGGGTAGAAGGGCAACAACATACAAGTTTAAACCAAGCTCCTAAGTTTGATTTATTTGACGAAGATGGTAGAAGTTATAGCTTAGACTATGTCAGCACATTCGATGGTAATCGAATATTCGGATATGATGTCGGGTCAGGTACTCCTGATAGTATTTTAGGTTTTCCTTTAAAGTATAGAAATAGTTATGGAGTAGGCAGTTACCTATTTAAAAATTATTTTAGTTCAGAATCTATTGTAATTACAACAGGTTTCGACACCACTTCAACACGTGGTCCTATGGATACATTCATAGGAATAAAAGATAGTAACGGTTACTCTTATAAAAATGTATGGGAATCAACACCTAGCTATCAAATTCCTATTATAGAAATACAGGCTACATCGATTTCGACTTCTAGCTTAGAAATAAAAAGCCTAAATCAAGCTGGTTCAACAGATTTTGATTTATTAGTTTATGTAAATGGAAATAAACTTTCTAATGATGACTTCACGGTAGTAAACACTGGAACTAGGTCCTTTGTCTATTTTAACACTATGTTAACTAAGGACACAGACGTAGTTTATAAAATTTACACAGATTCTACGCCAAATAAAAACGGCTACTATGAGCCCAGTGTTGGGTTCACAAATAATCCTCTAAATCAATTCTCTGACAGTCTAACTTTAAGTCAAATAACAGATCATGTTGAAACCATGATTGATAGAATTGACAGTTATACAGGCCAGTTTCCTGGATCCGGTAATTTGAGGGACCTGTCAGATGTTGGGTCGAAGGGCAGATTAATTGTAACACATGAAAATCCCTTGGCGTTTTCGCAATTGTTTTTAGGTAAGCAAGAACACAATTTAATTAATGCTATTGATAAAGGCAGAAATGAATACGCTCAATTTAAATTAGCCTTACAACGTAAAATAAGCGAAGTTGAGATACAAGACAATCCTGTTCGAGCACTTGATATAGTATTAAAAGAGCTTAACAAAGATAAAGATCTGCTAAGTTCCTACTATTACAGCGATATGTTGGGTTATGGAACCAATAGAAAGATTACTTCATGGATAGTTTCAAATGTAAACACTAAGATTTATCCTATCAGTAATGAATTTAAATTAGATGGTTTAGTTTTAAGATCTGTATTGGTTTACATTAATAATAATCAATTATTACATGATATAGATTATGTTTTTGTAGAGAACGATTCTTCTATTGAATTATTAACCGATTTAGCTATAGGTGATCTAATTGAAGTTTATGATTATTTAGATACTGCTGGTAGTTTTGTACCGTCTACTCCAACAAAGTTAGGTCTTTACCCTAAATTTATTCCTTCTAAATTTGTAGATAATAGTTATGTAACGCCTGTTCAAGTAATCCAAGGACATGATGGAAGTATCACAGTTGCTTACGGTGATTATAGAGATGACATTCTTTTAGAGTTTGAAAAAAGAATATATAACAATTTGAAAGTTAATTATAGACCAGAGCTATTTGATATAAACATGTCTATTCCTGGCCTATTTAGAAATATAGGTTATTCTAGAGAACAGATTAATAATATTTTAGTTAAAGATTTTTTAGCCTGGGCAGGTACTTATGGTATCGAGCCTTATGAAAACTTAGCCTTCGATGAAGGAAACAGTTATACCTTCAATTATACAAAGTCATATCATTCAGCCTTAAATGAAAATCTAGTAGGATCGTGGAGGGCAGTTTACAAATATTATTTTGATACTGATCGTCCACATTCTCATCCATGGGAAATGTTAGGTTTTACTGTAGAGCCTTTATGGTGGGAAGATGAGTATGGCCCTGCTCCTTATACAAGTGGCAATTCAATATTATGGGATGATATAGAACAAGGATTAATTAGACAAGGATCTAGGCAAGGTATTGACCTAAACTATTCTAGACCCGGATTATCTACATTTTTACCTGTAGATGACAGTGGCGATTTAATAGATCCTCAAACTTTACTAGCATCAAATTTAACAGATTTTAACATTAGGCAGAATTGGAAATTTGGTGATATGGGTCCGGCAGAAACGGCGTGGCGTAAGAGTAGTCAATGGCCATTCGTTGTACAAAAATTATTGGCATTAACGAAACCTGCTGATTATTTCTCTAAGATGTATGATCCATATAGGCTCAATAAAAATGTAGCCAATCAATGGGTCTACGGTGATGAAAAGTTATTTTTAAGTCCTAGAACATGTATGGTACACGCAGATGACACTACGTTAACTAGTGGGTACAGTGTATACATTGTAGAAAATGGTCTAGTAAGAAATAGAAATTATGTTCAATCTTTAAAGGCAGACCTTACATATTTAGACTATAATTTATTCTATAAAGTTGGCGGGTTTGTAAGCAAAGATAAGCTACAAATTATAATAGATGCTATTGATCCTACTAGTAGAAGTCCGGGAGCAATTTTGCCTCCTGAAGATTATGACCTACTTTTAAATGTAAGCAATACTATTCAAACAACTAATATATCTGGAATTATTGTTCAAAAACTTAATGGAAAGTTTGTTGTCAGAGGATATGATAATAAAAATCCATACTTTAAGATATATTCTCCCTTGCGTACTATCAACACTCCTACTATAACAATTGGCGGAAAATCTGAAAGTTATGTGTTATGGGGAGCTAGTCAAACAGATGTTAATAGGGGTCTAACAGCGGCAGATCTTACATCTGCCAAGTCGACAACTTCTGGAATAATCTACGAAAAGGGACAAATAGTTTACTATCAAAATAATTTTTATAGAGTAATTGTTAGTCATAAGTCCGGAACTAGTTTTGTTGATGAATATTTTTCAAAGATGCCATATTTGCCTACTAAGGGCGGTGCTGTTGTTCAATCGGCTCCTAGGTTTTCTGACGTAGAACAGTCTATTCCTTATGAAACTGAATATGAAACAGTCCAAGAAGTTTATGACCTTATATTAGGTTACGGAGAATGGTTAAAGACACAAGGCTTTGTTTTTGATGAATATAACACAGATTTATCTGAAACTATTGATTGGAAATTTACAGGAAAAGAGTTTTTATATTGGACTACTCAAAATTGGTCTGACAATAGTATTATAACATTAAGCCCTTTCGCTAATAAGGTAAAATTTAAATTAGCTAATACAGTTGTTGATAATATTTTCAATAATTTTTACGATTATAGTATTCTTAGTGCCAATGGTACAGCATTCAATCAACGCAATCTAACAGTTAATAGAGAAAATGGATTGTGTACTATAGAATCTTCTAATACAACAGATGGAATTTATTTTGCTAGTTTACGTAATGTCCAAAAAGAACATGCTATGGTGTTTAACAATACTACCATGTTTAATGATACAATGTATGATATTACTACAGGTTATAGGCAGCGTAGAATTAAATTATTGGGATTTAGAACAAAAGACTGGGATGGTGATTTCTTTAGCCCAGGGTTTGTCTACGACACAGCCTATATATCAGATTGGGTATCTTATAAAGATTATAAAAATGGAGATGTTGTAAAATTTGCTGGAAAATATTACAGTGCACAATCTAATATTTTTGGAACAGAAAAGTTTGATTTTTCAAAATGGAACTTGCTAGGGGAATATCCTGTAGCCAAATTACTGCCTAATTTTAGTTACAAGATAGAGCAGTTTGAAGATTTTTATAGTTTAGATATTGATAATTTTGATCCAGTTCAAGAGGACCTAGCACAGCACCTTATTGGATATACACCTAGAGTATATCTATATAATGTTTTCACTAATCCTATAAGTCAATATAAATTCTATCAGGGATTCATTAGGGAAAAGGGAACACGTAATTCGGTCAGTAAGTTAGCCAAGGCCAGTATTCAAACACTCAAGGGTGAAATAGATTATACTGAAGAATGGGCATTTAGAGTAGGACACTACGGTTCATTTAGTTCATTCCAAGAAATAGAAATTCCCCTAAAGGAAGGCGAGTTTATTGAAAATCCTCAAATAATTAAATTTGATGAAGATGATAAGCCAGACGCTAATGATTTTATATATTATGTAACCAGTTCTGATATAGTTTTATATTCCAAGGATTATGATGTTTCACGTACATTTGTTACAAGTAGTGATTTTGATATTATTAAATTACAAACAGCAGGATTTGTAAGATTAGATGATGTTACATATACTGCTTATAACGAAAATAGCCTACTAGACGTACTGAATATCAATCAGTTAAATGAAGGTGACTATGTTTGGATAGGATTTAAAAATAATGGTGATTGGGATGTTTACAGATATACGTTAATCAGTAGTGAGGTAGTGCGTTCTTTCATGGATGCTCTTACAGCAAATGTAATGACTATAGTAACTAAGGGAATGCATACTTTAAGACCCGGTGATATAATTAGCCTAAGTCAATTTGATAGCCAGGTGGACGGTGTTTATACAGTTCAGTCCGTACCTAAACTTAATCAATTTACAATTACTTTTGACACAGCCTTCGTTGGAGAAACACTACCAGATGTTCCAGGACTGCTATTTAAATTTCAAAGTACCAAATATGGTTCTTTTGACAAGTTACCAAAAGATAGTCAACTTTTAAAATTGCCTTATGAAAGTAAGGTATGGCTAGAAGATGATGGAAGTGGCAAATGGATAGTCTATAAAAAGGTTAACAATTATTCTAACACCAATGCCTTAAAACATATAGACAGAAATACTGGATGGGCAATAACTAAGACATATAATGGCCTGTTTGCAGTGAGCGAGCCTGGCATTGATGATAAGTCCGATGCCAATACTGGTACTGTTTATGTTTACAATACTTTAAGTATTAATACACCTGTTGTAACTTTGACTACCACTACAGGTAATTTAGATTACGGTTATGATGTAGCATTTGACGGAGAATTGTTAGCAGTTGGAGCCCCTGGATACAATAGTAATAGGGGACAAGTGTGGTTGTATTCGATTATTAATACCGGTGTTCCTTATATTATTAATAGTGTAACACCTACAGTGGACGGAAGATTTGGTGAAAGCCTATTAGTTAAAAAGTTAACAACAACTACTCATTTATTAATGGTAGGTGAACCTAAGTCCGGTGAAGCGTTTAGAACTGAAATTACTACAGGTACTTCTATTACAGAAAGCATATGGACCGGGTTGACACCTACCAATCCATTGACTTTGAATTCAGAATTCGGATATTCACTAGATGCTTACCCTGACAATGATGTGTATGTAGTAGGTGCTCCTGGTCAAACAGATAATAAGGGCAGTGTATTTGTATTCACAAGTACAAATAATACTGAAATTGTTTCGCCGTTTACAGATTATGGCAGCAGAGGTAGATTTGGACATGTAGTAAAACTTTCAGATGATGGTAATTATTTGTTTGTAGGTGCGCCTGATGTTCGTAACGGTGATATAGGCAGCTTAAGTTTTGGAAAAGTACAGGTTTATAAATTTAACGGGACTACTTACTCATCGCATCAGACTATTTCTAATCCTGTTGATATACCCGGAATGAAGTTCGGATATGAAATTGATGTTAATAATGACGGAACTGAACTAGTAATTGGTGCTCTTGGCACAAATAGAAATGTAAGATTAACTTTTAACAAGTACAATACCTTGTTACCCATGAGTGTACAACCTCTAGGATCTAAATATGTAAATGATTCTGATAGCGATTTATCTGATGTAGAAACTACGTTCGATGGCGGAAGCACCAAGTTCTTTGACCAAATTAATTATTCAGGAACTGCTTATATCTACAATAGAAAGAACAATTTATTTAAGATAGCGGACGAATTACTACCGTCTTCAATAAATTATGTAGATGGCACAGGTACGAATTTCGGTCACAGTATAGCATTAAATGATAACACCATATATGTAGGAGCTCCTGCTTTCAGTAATAAACCATGGAAAGATAATGTACAAAGTATGGTTTATAAATTTGACAAGTTAGATAAGGACCAAAAGAGTTGGAATCAATTTAGAATACAAGATGATCTTGTAGATGTTGACACAATTAGAAAAATTACTGTGGTGAATTCATTAACCGAGCAGGTTATAGATTATCTTGATGTTGTCGATCCGTTGAAAGGACGTATATCAGGTATAGCAGACCAAGATATCACCTATAAATCCACAATAGATCCTGCTGTGTATTCAATTGGAAATACTACTACAATAAATGATATAACAGCTAATTGGACAGATGAGCATGTAGGCGAGTTATGGTGGGATTTAAGTAGTGTAAAGTATATTTGGTATGAACAAGGTGAGCTTAACTATAGAAAAAATAACTGGGGTAAACTATTTCCTGGGGCCACAATTGACATATATGAATGGGTTGGTAGTGAACTACTACCTAGTGAATGGGCTGAACAAGCAGACACGAATGCAGGATTAACTTTTGGAATAAGTGGACAACCTAAGCATCCAGATAATAGCGTATTAAGTGTAAAACAAGTTTACAATTCTATTACTAATTCATTTATTAATGTTTATTATTTCTGGGTTAAAAATAAAACCCTGGTACCTAACTCAAAAAATCGTAGGATTAGTGCGTTTCAAGTGGCCAGTATAATTGAAAATCCTTTATTGTACGGTTTACAATATGCTACTATACTAGATAGCAATGCCTTATCTGTAAGTAACCTTAATAGACAATTGGTTGAAGATAGAATACATCTTAATATTACAAGCGATAAAATTAAAAATAGGATTCCATTACACACTGAATGGATGTTGATGCAGGAAGGTGAGGAAGATAGTACACCAAATGATAGGTTGGAAACTAAATTGTTTGACAGTCTTTTAGGAAAGGACAAGTTAGGACAGCCTGTACCTGATCCTAACCTGAAAGAACGTAATCGGTATGGTATTGAGATAAGACCAAGACAGAGCATGTTTAAAAATCGTAAAGATGCTCTAAGAAATTTATTTGATTTTGCCAACGATGTATTAGTCACTGAAAGAATAGCCGGTTATTATAGTTTCGTAAATCTTAATAAGAAAGATGATATTCCTGATGAGTTTTCAAGAGAATACGATCGTGTGGTTGAAGATAACGAAGGCTTGTTATACGTTACAACATCTACATTAGTCCAGGCACAATTAACATGCTCAGTTTTAGATGGTAAAATTAATGCAGTTAGTATAGTAAACTCGGGTACTGGATATGAATCAGCTCCATTGGTAACAATTTCCTCTGATACTGATGCCGAAATTATTGTAGAACTTAATACTGCTTCAAATATCAGTAGCGCAACTATTGTAGATCCTGGCTACGGATTTACAGTAGCACCTACTATAACTGTTAGACCTTATACCGTACTTGTATTAACAGACAGTACACAAGGAGGTAAATGGGCCAAATATGAATGGACAGGTTCTTGGAACCTAGCCGAAACTCAAGGCTTTGATACAACCTTATATTGGGATAGAATAGACTGGGTAAGTGCTACATATAATCAGTTTGTTGATTATGTTTACACAGTGGACAGTATATATGAATTGGCAACTATAGAAGATATCAACCTGGGAGAATATGTTAAGGTCAATGACGCAGGTTTAGGATACTTTATAATTTTAGAAAAAGTTTCAGATCAAGGAACTTATGGCAATGGGTATGATATAGTATTTGCCGAAAAGGGTACTATAAAGTTTAAAGATAGCTTATGGAATTCAACCCTTGACAATTCTGAAGAACTAAAAAATATTTTAACTGCGCTGAAAGAAAATATATTTGTTAACGAACTAAAAATTTATTGGAATTTATTTTGGTTTCAAGCAGTTAAGTATTCTCTGACTGAGCAAAAATTATTGGATTGGGCCTTCAAAACATCATTTATTAATGTTACGAACTTTGCTGGAGAGTTGGGACAACCTAGTTTTTATAAATTACAAAACAGTGAATTTTATGAAGATTATATTAGAGAAGTTAAACCTTATCATACTCAAATAAGAAGTTTTACAACTAACCATAAACAATTAGAAATTTCTAAGAATTACATAACTGATTTTGATTTACCTGCTACTTACGATGAAGTAAACAACAAATTTGCCCTAGTTCAATCTACGGATCCAGAAGCTGATCAATATCCTTGGAAAGAATACTTTAACAATTATAAATTTATAGTAGATTCTATAGATGTAAGTGATGGAGGAAGTGGGTACGGTGAAGTTCCTACAGTGGTAATAGTAGCTAAAACGGGCGATACAGGGTCAGGTGCTACAGCCATTGCTTATATTAGATCGGGCGCAGTATATCATATAGAAGTAACTAATCCTGGAAGCGGTTATACTACAAATCCTTATGTGTACATTATAGGAGGAGGATCAGGAGTAACTAAAACTGCTGTAGCATACGCACGTATTAAGAATAACAAAGTTAGGTCGTTTAATATCAACTTAAAATTTGATAGAACCTCTAGGGACGAAGAACAGGGAACCAATTTATCTGTAACTGATAGATTTACCTGTAACGGCATTACAACAGAATTTGTATTAAGTTGGTTAGCTTTGGCAGATAAAACTCAATTCGTCGTTACATTAGACGACGTTGCTGTGTTAAGTAGTGATTATACTGTTGAATATTATAAGAGTTTTATCGGCTTAGGTACTGAATATAACAAAGAGTATAATAAGATTGTATTTACAAACTTTATACCAGACGCTGGAACAACTTTAAAAGTAACATACAATAAAAATACTAAACTTCTAAATGCAGTTGATCGTATAGTAAACTATTATGCGCCAACAGCAGGTATGCCTGGATTGGATCTTGGGCAATTAATGTCAGGTATAGTCTACCCAGGCGCTATGGTGGGAGGTTTAACTTTCAATAATGGTGAAGATAATATTCGAGATAGCGATATTAGTGGCGGTGCCTGGACGACTTCTACAGGATTAACAGCTACTGATACATTATATTATCAAAATTTGTTTGGTGTAGATCCAGATAGATTCGCCACAACAACAACTGACCTGGGAGTAAATGTTCTTACAGTTGGGGCACAAGGCAAATATGCTGATGAAATTATAATTGATGGTGACGGATTTATTACTCCGTATACTAGCCATGCTCCTGAAGAGCTTTTACCTGGTGAAGTTAACGAAAGTGTTTCAATTAGTGTGTTTACCAAGCATATAGAAGGCGCTCCAACTGTAATATCTTCTTACTTTAATGTTGAGGCAGGTACTACAACTACAAAATATATGAGCGTAGTACCTGCTAATAGTGATAGTGTTATAGTAACTTATCAAAATCGTATTTTTGATTACACCACAACTACAAACTTTACAACATCTACACAATTTACTATTGACTGGTCAAGTAGAGAAATTATATTAAGTCCTCAATCACAATCTGGAAAAGCAGGTTATACTATTATCAGTATTGGTGGAGGTAAAGGCACAGACGATACAGCAGTTATAGATCATCCTAGCCTTACAGTAAACACTTCTATTGGCGAATTTACTTCTACTCAACTTCAGAGTTTAGCCATATTTGATACTGTTAAAAGTGCTTATGTTACAGTAAATGGTGAGAGTATTACTGAATTAACAACCAGTACAGACGTTCAATTAGGCTATATGTTAACTCGTTCACATTCTAATAATAAACGTGCCGCTGTTAATGTTTATAATTTACCTGACGGGGAAAATACAATCACTGCGTGGTTCTTCGGATCTGCTAACAAGTATTTTAATGAAGTCAACGAAGAAACTTTTTCCTGGACATCTACTCAGACAGTATTTACTTTGAGTATGCCTCCTGGTATCATTGAACCTCTTGTAGGTCAAGTTATTGTAGAATTAGATACAGGAGCAGGCAAAAAAATACTAAGTCCGCCTAAGATAGATTACTATGAAGTTTTAGATACATTAATACCATTATATGATATCTCTCAAACTACTTCAACTGTTAGAGTATATAAAAATGGTGTAGCATTAATTCATCCAACTGAATATGATGTAAGTCCTGGCAATACGCATGTTAATATACTAACTCCATTACAGCTCAAAGATGTAATTGCTGTTGTTAATCTAACCGGACAAGAAGATTATGATTTAGTTAATAATACATTAACATTAAACCAGAATCATTCACAGGGAGAATTAAGAGTTATCACATTTAACAATCATGATGATATGTTAATGAGAACTGAGGCGTTTGAAGGTAACTCATTTAGAAGATATAAAATTAGTAGACCTGCTCTGGATCAAGATTATGTTTGGGTAATTGTAAACGGTATACCCTTAATAAATCACTATGATTTTGAAATACTCGATGATAGTTTAACTATTCAGGTCAGTGACGCCTTTGAACATACTTCAGCTGATGAGATAATAATCATAAGCATATCTAGTAGCAAACTTTCTGATAGCGTAATTGGGTATAGAATATTCAATGATTTCTTAAGTAGAGTACACTACAAGAGATTAAGTAAACAAAACACAACATACTTGACTCGAGAATTGTATCTGGGAGATAAGGAAATTCATGTTGCCGATAGCTCAGTGTTAAGTAATCCTATAATAGAAAAGAATATTCCTGGCGTTATATATATCGATGGAGAGCGTATAGAGTATTTTGTTAAAGATGGAAATATACTTAAACAACTACGTAGAAGTACATTATGTACTGCTCCTGCTCTATATTCGGAAATTTATTCTAAAGTTATAGACCAAGGAACGGAACAAAATATTCCTTACACTGACAGGATACTCAGACAAGATAGATTAACAACTGCCTCGATTACCACTTACACAATACCTGTAAACAATCATAGTTTAGATTATACAATTACAGGTACAAGTACTGTAGTATTTGCTAACAAAGGTATAAAATTAAACGCAATAAACACTAATACCTTTATCAAGAATTCAATACGATTAGAAGATCAGGTTACGGTGTATTATGGAGGTAGACAATTACGTAAGACTGGAGTATATAGACAAGTTACTACAGCATCTTATGATAGTCCAGTAATTAATTTTACAACAATCAGTAATGTAGCCTTATTGACCACATCAACGTCTACATCCTTACCAATTACTAATGTAGTAGGAACTGCCTACGTTGTAACGGCTACTAACCAAGTTTGGGTATATAATAATTCGTCTAGATTTGGATCAGTAAACGGTTATGAATATACTGGGTTTGATTATTTGCCTCCGGAGTTCAGTTTAAATGTTGTTGGATCTAACCAAACAATTCAATTAAATATTGAAGAAGGAGTAGCTAGTAATATACTACTAACTATAACAAAGAAAGAATTTGATGTGGCTAAGGTATGGAACGACATTGACCCGGATAACACTGCCACAACGATTTCATTGATTGAGAGCTCAAGTGGTCCTGCTAGATTCTTACAGGCAAGACCAGCAGAGCTTCCAGATACTTACTATTATGGAGGGGATCCGACACTAACAGAAGATACAGGATTTGCTCTAACTGATGAGGATGATGAACCATTAGAGGAATATTGATATGCCAAAGATTACACAAATACCAGTTTTAAACACTGCTACTCTTAACACTTCATCAGACCAAACATATTTTATTGTTGCCGATAGAGGTTTAAGTAAGCGTATAAAATATAGTACCCTATTAGACCAGGTAGCTGTAGCTAATTTAATGGGACCCCAAGGGCCCACTGGTGCTCAAGGGGATGTTGGAGCTACAGGAATAACAGGAGCTACAGGTGTTAGCAATGTTCCTGGTCCAACCGGGCCTCAAGGACCGCAGGGTCCTATCGGGTTAACTGGTTATGCAGGCGCTACAGGGTCAACTGGGCCAGAAGGAGCTACAGGATTTACAGGGGCTACAGGTATAGGATCTACAGGTGCCACGGGTGTCACAGGAGCAACTGGATCAACAGGACCAGCAGGGGCCACAGGGCCTAGCGGAGCACAAGGCACACCTGGCGGAGCTACAGGGCCTATAGGACCACAAGGACCACAAGGACCAACTGGCGCTACAGGATTTACAGGGGCTACAGGTATAGGCGCCACTGGTCCAACTGGACCGCAAGGCAATCCTGGATTAGTTGGGCAACGTGGTGCTACGGGATCTACAGGTCCTATTGGTGCTACAGGAGTAGCCGGCCCACAAGGGCCACAAGGGCCGCAAGGCGTAACTGGTCCACAAGGGCCGCAAGGCGTCCAAGGACCACAAGGGCCGCAGGGTGTAACTGGTCCACAAGGACCACAAGGACCTGAAGTAACTGGTCCACAAGGACCACAAGGTGTGGGCGGACCACAAGGACCACAAGGACCTGCCACTTGGACTGTAGTAAGTGTTCCGGCAACTAATTCTAGTCCGGGTAGCGTGGGAGACTTTGCCTACGACACAAGTTTTATCTACTTCTGTGTTGCCCCTAACACATGGGTTAAATGGTTTAGAGCACCGTTTTAATTTAATATAAATATGATTATGAACAACAATAACAACAATGCCAAGCAGCAACAGGTTAAACCTAGTCCTAGTTCTAAACCAAATGAGCAAGGAAATATTAGTGTTCAAGGGCACATAAAAATTTATGATCCTATTTCCAAAGAAGTCTTTGTTGACAAGCGTAATGCTATTCATTATGAAAACTTTAGTTTGGCACTGGCTAGAAGTATAAGCAACCAAGGGTTTGGTACAATTGAAG
>Ga0129333_10000575_pt1 | contig 30604 bp, 22 predicted proteins | sample CPB6_08_DNA_FD_94474 | JGI IMG/M metagenome (GOLD analysis project Ga0129333, IMG submission 94474) | Freshwater to marine salinity gradient microbial communities from Chesapeake Bay, USA - CPBay_Sum_0.6_0.8_DNA | ecosystem: Environmental > Aquatic > Marine > Coastal | place: USA: Chesapeake... | reverse complement strand
CCATCACACATTTCATCTCTCATTTTTAAATTTTGAGACATAGACCCATCAGAACCCCATTCTTGACGTAACGTTTTCCATTCAGCACTTGATCTTACTTGACCTGTTTTTACCGCAACGTTATATGGTAAATCTTTTTTACAAGCAGCAACATCACCATCATACCCATCACCAGCAGTTCCAGTAAATGATTCTTTGATTACCCAAGTTTGTGGTTTGTTAATATACTTGTTGTGTAAACCAAGTATTCTTTTTTTTTCCGATTCGGTTAATATAAAATTATTTTTCATCTTTTTTATTATAAATACACCCCTAAACTAAAAAAATGGAGTTTACCAAATCTTTTCTTGTTTCATATAACCCAAAACACAAGTATAAGAATCGGCCATACCATAACACTCTTTTTTAAGTGTGTTGTTTTTTGTGTAGTGCCAAGTAATTTGTGGTTCTTTATCTGAAACTTTTTTCCAAATTAGTTTTTTTTTATCTTATTTTTAGGTCATGTTTTGATCAAATCCTTTATTTGTGGATGCCGATTCTGTCGATTTTGGTACTGTTCTTTCCATTTTGTTAGTACTACACAAAATGTTTTTAATATCATCGAGAAATGTTTTTCCAGTTTTTTCATTAATTCCTGGTACAACTAAAGGTGCTGGGTTTTTATTAATTAAATCTCTTGTCATTTTTGATTTTAACATATTTTTGTCTTTTTTTGAAACATTCGCAAACTCCATTTTTGATTCTACAAATTTTTCAATTATATTTCTCCAACCTGTTCCAAAATTTAGATTATCTAAAATAAATACGTCTTTTTCTTGACATCTATATGTAAGTTTTGATTTATCGTTTTTAGACCTTCCAAAAAGTAAAGCACCAACAATACTATCAGTATCTTCGGAAACTGATCCATAAATATAGATTTCATTTTTATTTTCGCCCCAACGGATAGAACTAACCTTAAATTGGCTTATTACTGGTTGAGTAGAGTCTCCAATTAAATAAAAATTTAATTTTTGTCCTTGCATCCTCTGATTAAATTCAACCATTTTTTGTTGTTGATCAGGTAAAGTTTGACTAGGAAGCATTGGTTCATTTTGTTCTCTAAGAACTCGTCTAACAATTCTTGTTAAATCTGATTCGGTTAATCTAATTATTCTTTTCATGATTTATTTTTTTTATTAATTACCATTTAGGGCAATTAGTGTTAATATTTTTAAATTTTTTCATCATGTTAGGTTGTTTTTTCTGTAACCTTTTAATTTTACCAATTAGTTTTCTAGGTAATTTTTTAAATTTTGCAGCAAACTGTTCTAATCTGTCTAATAAACTTGGGTCAGGATCTTCTTCGTCCATAGTTTGTATATCAGAAACTAAAGCCTCTTCTTCAGATTCAGTTAAGGCATTTTCATTAATTACTCGTCTAACAATTCTTGTTAAATCTGATTCTGTTAATCTAATAATTCTTTTCATAATTTTAATTTTTTTTTAAGATAAATCATTATCTAATTGTTTATTGTTGGATGCATATTCATTAACACAATATTTTTCCATTTTTTCATCTCCCTGTGGGCTTAATTTATATCTTTTACTCTCAACATCCGAAACTTCTATAGCATTTGGTTCTTCATTATATTTAGAGTTATTGGGTGTTAATTGGTAATACTCGACTTTATTTAATATTTGTATTACTTTATCTTTACAAAAATATTGACCTCTTGATTTTTCTTTATTTTTATCTGATCCAGCATAAGTATAATCAAAAGAAACATAATCCGAAACTTTTTTTTCAGGATTACCTTCATATTTAATATTGCTCATATCAATTCCACCAACTTTTTCATTAGTTTTGATATCAAAAATACCGACTTTTTCAACATTAGATGGGTTAATTTCCGATTCGGATAGATAATTTCTTTTTGACGCATTTACATGCATTTCTAAGATTCTTCGTTTTTCTTCTTTTGATAAAGATGATAATATATTTTTCATTTTTTATTAATAAATATATTAATATTTGAAAAAATTATTATTAAAAAATAAAATTTACCAAATTTTTTGTTCTTTCATATAACCAAGAACACATGTATAAGAATCGGCCATGTCATAACACTCTTTTTTAAGAGTGTTATTTTTTGTATATAACCATTTAATTTGTGGTTCTTTTTCAGAAACCCTTTTCCATATCAATTCTTTTTTATCAACGTCTTTAGGTAAACCACCAAATAATACGTGTTTTCCTTTATCGTTTTGTTGGGTTAGGTCAGACCAAGCATATTTTCTTGAATTGTATGTTGAAATATATGATGGTACAATACCTAAAATATCATATATTGACTTAGTAATCATAGAGTTATAACGTAATAATGTTCCTACAGTCCAAACGTTATTTGAATTTAATAATGGTTCTTCTATTATTACATTAGTTATTCCTAAATTAACGTACCCTTCAAGTTTTTCTTCAAACCCTTTAACTTTTAATAATAATTCCTGTATTTTGTCATCAACTTTTGGTTTTATAACTGGTGAAAAATGTGTTAACTCTAATAATTCTTGTGATTTAATATCAAATAAACTCCAACCAATTGTTTTTGTTGAAATGTCTAAACCCAACACTTTTGGTGAGTTTTTAAAATCTGTTTTAGCCATAAAAATTAAAAATCTAATTTAATCGGATACTGTTGAATCCCCTGTCTTTTTTGTGGTGATTGTATCTTAGAAATAACCATAAGTTCTTTATCTTTATTGTAAAGAGCAACTTCTGTTACGTAGATTGGCTTACTATTATCCCAAGTAGGGTTAGAAGAATCAAAAAATTGTGTTTGACCTAAATTACATAAGAAATTCATAACATATATAGTTGCTTGAATGTCAGTTTCAACGTTACCATAAAAATAATATTCACTACCAAAGTTCATAGTTAATCCTGTTTGTCCAATCTGAGGTATTGATATGTAATTTTCTAAATGGTAATATGGTGCGTTGTCATATAAAGTTTTAGTAATTTGAATTGTATTTCCTGTCAAACCACTTTGATTTAAATACCCATTAACTGTCGATGCGCTTATTTGGTTATAAACATCAATTTCTCTCCATTGTGAAGGGTCAGGTCTTGTTGTTCCTGACGGTACTTTTTGTGCTAATATTCTTATGTCCGTTGCATTAAAACCACTGGTAGACGTAGTAGGATCACTTAAAAATGGAAACTCACTACCAAATCTAACTAATATGTCAGAAGCCCCTTTTAGTAAACTTTGATCGTTTCCTGAAATTTTTGTATAGTAATTACAGTGTAATGAATTTGTGTATGCGGTGTTATTCAACCTATATGTTAAAAATAAGGTTTCACTGTCTCCTGATAATAATCCTGCGGTTCCACCTAAAACACCACTAAATGTATTAGGAGTTACTAATCCTAATTTTGGTGCAGGTAATGTCCATGTTCTATTTGCCTTGTAGCTTAACGCACTTATAATCTCATCATCATCAAAAACAATAATTTTTAAATCAGGAAAAACTTTACCTACTCTATTTGGTATCCCATTAGAATCGGCATGTGTGTCCCATAAATGATAGTATCTTAAACCAGGTGTATTAAAATTAGCACCTCTTGCCGATTTTATATAGTGTACCGTAAATAAATTTTGATTTGTAAATCCTGAAGGGTCTGTATAAAATGTTTCACCTATAGTTGCATTAGGGTTTTTATGCCACATTAACCAAGGTAAATGTATTTTAAAATTTCTAGCCTGTCCTGTGTTTCCTGGATTTGCCGGGTCAAAATCTTGCATTGCAAATTTTTCACCATAAAAATTATCAATCGCTTGATTTGTATAATGAACTATTGCAACAGATTTTTGGTCATAAGAAGGTACAGTTATTTTTTCTTCAAAAGAGTTATAATAATAAACTGAATCAGTGTCTCTTTGACCTAATTTATTGTTATATCCTAAATACTCTTTTGTACCAACATAACCTGAAGATGAATAATAATTATAATCTTGGTATGTGCTATTAAACACACCTGCGGGTGATTCAGTCCAAGGAATATTCATGTTCCATATTTGAACGTTCCTTTGGGATACGTCACAATTAGTTTCAAAATTAAATACGTCTGTTGCCCAATATGGTTGTGGGGTAAATGTATCATATAACTCAGTCATGCCAGACGGATAAAACATAACACTACTATCACCACTAAATCCTAAACTAAATAAATCAGGTAACTGTCTATCAACCTCAATAGTTACTGAGCTTCCTGTTGAAGTATCTCCTGTAATGCCAACAACTAAATATGTAAATATTTGACCGTTTCCTGTTATTGGTGTAACCGAAGGTCCTGTGTATAAAGTGATGAACATACCGGGGGTTACATTACCAGAAACTGAAGGATCGATTGTTGTAGCGGAAAGTGTTAATACTGTACCTGATGTTAAAGCACTATTAGGAACAAAAAAGTTTGGGTTAATGGTTAAAGCCGATGAAGTAAATGCACTAAAGTTAGTTGGTGTACCTGTCGATCCACTAAAGAACCCTCTTGGTGCTGCCGTATTATAAACATTGTCTATGTATGAATTATCAAAAGGAACCCCAAAAGTACTACCTGATGTTGAATCTAAAAATAGTGGGTATTTTACATGCATTCTATTTTTTTCAGGTACGGGTGAAAGACTTTGAGCGTTATACTGTGGCATTAATACATTTAAATCTACAGGATCTAAACCATTGATACAATTATAACATACTTCACTGTCACCAACTTCAAAATAAGCGATATCAAAATTACCTTGTGATATCTTTTTTCTAGCCGCGTCAGTTATTAATGTGTTTATTAATGCTGATGTATTTTTAATTATATATGACATATGTTATAAATATGTATTTTTTATTTTTTTTAACTCTCTAAAACAAAACCAGTTCTTGTTGTTTCAATTGTATTAGGTGTTGTATTATTAGTTACCGTAGAACATTGTTGTGGGTTTATCGAAACGTTTGTTATTGTTATACTATCTCTAATTTTTCCAAATGCTGGACATCTAGTAGTGGTTGATGGTGGTGTAAAAACTTTTTGTAGTACGTCTAAAATAACTGTACCATTACCTGTTATTGTTGCACTATAAGTATTTGTAAATGCGGTGTAATATGTGTCACCTTTACATACAGAATCAAAAACAGAATTTGTAGTATAACCTAATGTTGTTGGTGCAGATAAGGTCGCAGTTCCTGTTGTATAACCTGAAATGTCATTTTTTAGTTGAGATAACATAGATATGGTTGATGGGTTGGTTGTTGCTGTTACTCCGGCACTTAAATTAATTGTAAACGAAACTGTTTTATTGTTAGGTAGTGAAGGAACACTCATAACCCATCTTTTATTAGTTAAAGAAGTATTAATTGTTGGTACCGTATTAACTGATATTGTTTGTAAATTTAAAGTATAATTACCAACATTACTAGTATTGTTTAATGTGACAGGTAATGTTGCAACATTATTTAGAGAGTCTTTAACATAAACTAAGTAATTATTCGCACCTAAACCAAAAAATACATTTGGCGAGTTTTGATAATTAACTCCATCTAACGAATATGAGTATGGGGGGGTTCCGCTTTGAACATTGATTGTAATAGATCCATCGTTTACTGATGCACAACTTGGGTCGTCTTTTGTTATTCTAAATCTTAATGGTGGTGAAACGCAAGTTCCAGAAACAACCGTAATTTGTTTTGAGTACGAACCACTAACAATCCATGTACCTTCAGGGTAGTCAACAGGAAAAGGAAAATTAGGAATACCACTACTTGTCCAACCACTAACTTCCCATCTAGTGTTACCTGTATTGTAGTACATAGTATAAGAAGGTGTTGAACTTGTCCAACTTTGGTATCCGTTTATTGTTGTTCCTGATGAAAAATTAACTTGTTGTAAAGAAACCAATATAGTTGCATCATATTGAGCAATGTTCATACATAAATTAGATGGTAAAGGTACTGGTGGAGGTGGGGGTGTTTCACAATCAACACAATCATCAAAAGGCCCATTTTGAATAACCGCAAAATCATCAATAAACGTTTGATTAGTATAAAGAGTAGTTCCACTACTTTTCCAACAACCTTGTTGTGTTGTTAAATTATATGTTTTTCCTGACGTAAAAATAGATGGTATATCCGCTAAGTAGTAAACAATTGAGTTGTCTTTACAATTTTGAAATTCTTCCAAATAAAAACTATCAAATCCAACAGAACATGTTGTTGTTGCTGTAAAATCACCGTAATAATCCACAACGGTTGCAGTATAATCTCCAGGACTTAAATTTGTTAATAATGTACCGTGAGATCCATTATCCCATGTTACATTATATGGTGGCGTACCACCCGTAATATATAAAGCAACATAACCATTTGTTGCATCAGGTGTGGACGCGTTAATACTATCACAATTTAAACCTAAAGGTAAAATTGTTATAATATTACAACTATTTCCACTTAATAATCCCATTTATTATCCGAAATCAACTATATTATAGTAAATTTTTACTTTTAATGACCCATCACCTCCGGTTGGGTCTGAAACTGTTGTACTTAATAGTAAGTTAGAATTAACTGTGGTTAAGTTTGACTGTGTGTCCATATTACTTACTAATATTACATTGTCAGATCCCTCTATATAAAATTCTTTAGATACTCGTTTGTTGGTATTATCAACAAGGAGTAATGTGTTACTAGTATAAGGAGAAGAGTTATAAGTATATTCAAAATAAACTTTAAAATCGTAATACTTGTTTGCTCCGGGGGCTGGAAGTATCTCTACAGGTGAAGAAAATAATGTTAATGTTTCGCCACTAGTTATTGTAACAGCACTATAATATTGGTATCCTCCTATTGTTGTTGCAATCTGATTTAATTCCGCCTTATAAGAAGAACCCGCAGGGTTTTGGGATGGGTCTCCCGTATAAACAATATGTATCAATGTTGTGCGTGTTAATGCCGTTGATTGGGCTAATGTTTGATCTGTTAATCTTGCCATTTTTTATTTTTTTTATTTTATTTATTGAAAACTAAACTCATTCCCATCCATAAATTCAAAGTAATCTCCATTTTGAAATTGTTTATAAAATGAAGAAAACTCTTCACAATATTCACAATTATTGTTGTCTACAACTTTAACAAAATAAGACGAGTATGTTTCGTAAACACTAGGTAGTGTAAAAGTGTATGTTGCTCCACTTATTGACCCAATAAGTTGGCACGTCCCTCCTGAACAAAAGTCACATACATATACGTTATAAGGACTAGTTCCTGAAGTTATTGAATTTATAGTTATTTCTATTGCCATATTTTATAAATATCTTTTTATGTACAATTACCGTTAACATTACAGTATTCTGTCAATTTTCCATTTTGGTCTACAGAATATATTTTAGTATTGTATTCAATATAGTCAACATAAAGTGGTATTGTTAATGAAGAATCTTCATAAACATACACACCAGTTTCTATTGTTGTGGTTGCAGAAGAGGTGTACCAACTGTAAGGAACCCCATAATTTGTTAATTCACAAACAGGACATGCTAATGAATATTCTGCCTTACCTCTCCATAACGTGTAACCTAAACTTATTGGTTGTGGTGTTAAACACTCTAAACAAGTTGTGTATGTTGTTGCGGTTGTGGTTGCGGTAAACACATCTTGATTTGTAACAACAAATCCTGAAGGTGGTACGTAATTTACAAAATTACCAATATAAGTGTAACATTGACCTGAAGGTGTTTGTAATACACAAAAATCAACAATATTTGTTGGTGGGTACGCTGTTTGAACAATCATTGAATTACTTGTACAAGACGTAAATACAAAACTTGTTCCTGATGGGTATGTAATTGGTGTTGGCATAACTTCGGTTGCTGATATTGATACGGTAAATGCAGAACATGGGTCAACCAAAGGCACAACACATTCCTCACATCCACCACTATAAACGGTTAATATATCTTTTATAATTCTATTAGGTGACGTGTTTAATAGATTTTGAGTGTATGTAACACATTGAATTTGATCAGAATTAAAATCATTAAGAATTGCTAAGAAAGTTGTTCCTGTTGTTACTCCTGAACCACTATATGTGATTGGATCTAAAATGTAGTATTTTTCTGAAGTTTCGCAATCAACAAGTTCTTTAACACTTGAACAAATAAAGTTACCACTATCAATAACAAATGTCACCGTATTTGCAGATGGTACTATAATTGGTGTTGGTGTCGGGGTAGGTGTCGGAGTAGGTGTCGGAGTAGGTGTTGGGATTACCTCAGTACTACTAATATTAACCGTAAACGCACTACATACGTCCGGTGTTGGTGTTGGTGTCGGAGTAGGGGTAGGTGTTGGTGTCGGAGTAGGGGTGGGTGTTGGTATCGGAATTTCACATTCTAATAAAACATCAAAATCTAAAACACTGCACGGGTCAGGTGTTGGGGTTGGTGTTGGTAGACACGTTCCTTCATAGTAAAAACTTGAACTAAAGTCCGGACAAACACTATCTGTTGGGGAAGACCCAAAAAAGAAAACAGTTCCTCCTAATCCATCACCTATACACCATCTATTTGTGTCGTAAAAAATATAACCAACATTAGTACCTCCTGTCCAATATGGTTTAGCATTATAACTACCTACCAATGAGTAAGTACCATTGTAACCACTAAACGAATCTATTGGTATATCAACACAAACATCTTCAGTACAACAGTACCCACTACAAGGTGGATCGTTACAGTCAATAATAGATGTTGCGGTACCATCAAAACTAAACGAACCTAAAGCAGTAACTCCCGTAACAATAGTATAACACCCATCAATTATATTGGTGTCTCCAGTAATTTCGTATGAACTTAAATAAGCAACACTATGTAACCAACTTGATGCACTATATACTATTTGATTATAACAACAACTACTTAATATTATGTCCGCCATTTAAAATTTTACTTTATTATATAAATAATTGAAAGTTTATTTTATTAAATATTTTAATTATTATTTTTCAAAAAACTAAAAATGAATATTCTAAATCCTTTTAATTTAGATAAAAATAAAAGTTGTATTTTGGTTGGGAATGGTCCATCGGTTATGTTTGAAAAAAAAGGGCATATTATTGATTCTTTTGATGAGGTTTTAAGATTTAACCAATGTAAGATATCCGGATTTGAAGATTACACAGGAAGAAAAACAACAATATGGTCAACCTTTGGTAGGGGTGTTTTACCTATTGACGATTTTGTTAGACCAGACAAAGTAATTTATACACATGGAGAAAACGGTAAACCATCATATACGCCTAAAATATTATGGAGAATACCATTAAGTTATTATAATAATTTAAGACAAAGAATACAATCTGAAAGTAATTTACCCGATAAATCAAATTTATTACCTTCTTCAGGAGTATTAGTCATTACTTGGTTATTAGAAAATGTATACGACTCATTACATATTATTGGTTTTGATAGTTTTTCAAAAGAAAGGAGTGGTAAACATCATTATTGGGTTGATATGAAATTTAAAAAACCAAAAGAGCATGACGACATTTGGGAGTCAAACTACATAAAAAGTTTAATAGAGAAAAATAAACTAATAGTTCTTTCTTAACAAGGACACAAATCACCTATTTCTGTTATTATTCCTCCAAATCCAGAAATAATACTTGGGTTGGTTGAAGATGAAAAGAAAAATCCTGTTGGGTAACTAACGGTGGTTGTTAATGTTGTCCCGCTAGGACAACATGGGTCATAACTAAAACTAATAATACCCGGATGACCCCATTTTACTTCGTATTCATTACAAATACACGTACCAGTAGATCCTGATGAACAATCTTGTATTTCATCAAACACACAACCATTAGTATCAATAACTCTAAGTAAAAGATCCTCTTCACCAGGAAAATAATTTTCAGAGTCAATTAAAATAGATGGGGGTATATTGGTATTTCCTGAAACAAAAAAACATGATGTCCCACCTGTATTACATAAAAATACATCATATGGTGATTGACCGCTAGTAACTCCTGTTATTTCTATTATCATAATAATAAATATTATATAAATACAATACCATCTCCACCCTCTGTTGTTAAGATAAATCCGTCTTCAGTAATTATAAAATTAGTTTCTTCAGTACAATTTATTGTCTTAAAAGTTGAGCATCCATTACTATCAACAACTTTTACTAAAAAACTAGTCGCCGTTGAATAGAAAGTTGATGCGGTATACGTACCTCCGGTAGTACCTAAATATGAACAATTGTTACCGTTTTGGTCACACAAAAAAAATGTAAGTGGTGTTGCCCCGCCTGTGATTCCTGATATGGTAAAAATTTGAGTGCTCATATAAAATATGACGGATCGTGTATTGTTGATGCAGAAGTAGCTCCCGTATAACTATAAATTAATAAAAAACTACCTACGGTTCCACCTGAGTATTGATTTGCATATATTTCAAAATCTCTGAAATCTGAAGGGTTATTTAATACTGTAAGGTAAGAATATGAAAACGCCCTATAATAACCTCTATTATTACTTAAATTAAAAAAGGTAAAACCTGAAGTGTCAAAATTAAATGTTTTGGCAGATAATGATGGTACTATGGTTGGTGTTAAACCAGTATACGGTATAGTTTCATTAAAATATTTTGGGTAATCAAAAAATCCTTGAGCCGTTACAGCACTTACAGATGTTACCCCACTACACCCAATACTAAATTTGTAAAATGGATCTGTATATTTACTACCAGTTAAAGTAGTTCCTGTAAAATTATTAGAGGTTCCAGTAGAAGATAAATTTATAACATTAACATATGAACCCACAGTTCCCGCGGTTATACATGGATCTGTTATACTATTTACTATTGTTGGCATCGTTAATCTCATAGTGTAATTAGGACCTGAAGTTCCTGTAGTAACAACAGAAGATGGGTGTATATTGTATAGTAATGTAGTCGTTCCATCACCACAATTAGTACTACCAGTATTATTTGGTATTCCAAGTGTAAAATACCTATAATATCTTATATCTGTCGGGTCGTTTGGTGTTCCGCTCCATGCCCCTGTCGATGTTGCACAACCACCTACAAGAGTCGAACTACCACTAATAATTGATAAATAACCATTATAATAATGATCAAGATCACTAATAGTATTAAAAGTCATATCAATTACACCAATAGTTCCTCCACTAACATATTTTTTATATTCAATTGTATTTGTGTTTGGTGTAGAACAAGTTTGTGGTGAAGTATCTTTTACTTGGGTGTTACTAAATACAGGTGAGTTAATTGTCATATTACCAGTAAATAACAATCTTATACCACTTGGGTTATATAAATTAAAGATGCTGTAATTAGTTCCGTTCATTATTGAACCATCATTATCATTTACGATATATTTACTAAAATCATCACTATTTCTTGTGCACGCACTTACATAGTAATTAATATTGTTTGTATTACAACTACCAGTAATTGAGTTTATTGTTGATGCTGAAATCTTATAAGGGTTGTTTGTTATAATACATGTATTTTGATCAAATGTGTCTAAACATTGAAAATAAAAATCCCAATTTGTTTGAGTATTTGCACTATTAGGTATAACTTCTAATCTTAGAGTATCATTAATATTTCTTGTTAGTCCTGTTAAGCAAGAAACTTTTTTAATGTAGTTGTTAGAGGATAGTGTATCAGCACTTTTAGGTAAATTATTTAAATTAAAATTACTTGTAGATAAATTAGACCCTATAACAATATCTTCAATAATTATTGGTTCTGAATAGGCGGAACCTGAATAGGTTAATCTTAATCTATCTTCAACAGCAAACCCACAAAATTTCCAAGCAAAGTAACTGCTAGTTCCCGTAAATAAAAAATCAGAAAATAATGATTGTGGCGTAACACCAGCAGCCGCCCCTGAAAATTGTACTCTATGTTCATAATTAGCATCATTACTACTACCATCACCATTGTCACATGTAAAATAATTAACAGTCACAGTTGTTGCAGTAAAACAATCAAGTTCCGCTGGTATGTTTCCGGTCCCACCTGTCTGTGAAAATGTTAGACCACTTAATTTTATTTTATCTATAATTGGTATATAGGTACCTGCAGGTGCAAAAATCGCACTACTACCTGTTAAAGGGTGTGTAAACGAATACGGTTGGTACTCAGTTCCTAATCCTGATGTAAATATTGGTGTTGTTGTGTCTCCAGTATTGTACCAATATATTCTATAATCAGTAATACTTGGGTCGCACAAACCTGTTAAATCACCGGCAACAATTCTACCAACTGTTGATGCACTATATACATTAAAATCTAAATCACATGAAACACATAAATCATTAGATTCTATAGGAATATCACAATAACACCCCGTTACTATATCAAATATTCTTATTTGTGTTGTTCCGTCAGGTACGTTTGAAATATAATAAGGACACTCGTTACCCGTAATTGCTGATAAATTTATACTTGATTGAAAAGGCGAATTAAAGCTATCAACATCACTATATAAATTTAATGTTCCTCCAAGTGTTGTTGTACCAGTATAAGTTAAACAAGTTACTGCTGAAAATGGCATATATTTTTTTTATGGTTGGTTTATTTCAAATGTATATCCTGACATACCACAACTAATCGGTGGTGGTAATGGTGTCGGGGTAGGTGTAGGTGTTGGTGTCGGGGTAGGTGTAGGTGTTGGTGTCGGGGTAGGTGTAGGTGTTGGTGTGCCTTCGCATTCAATATCATAAATTATCTCTAACCCTAAACTAAATGACGCGTCCGCTAGTGGGTCATAGTCTCCGTCGCAAACAGAACTAATTTGAATAGTGTTATTTAATAAGTCTATATTGTATGAACCAATTTCCGGTATTCCTGAAAGTATCCCTTCTATTGTTGATTGCCATAATGTGTCTTGTGGTACGTCATTTAATGTTGTTGCAGTGTAAAAACTTTGAGTAAATGCACTACCATTTATTGTTACTTCGCAAATAAATTCAGCACTATTAAATATACAATTAGTGTATCCAGATGTTAAATCTAAATATCCTTCATTTAACATTTCATCAAAACCTCTTTGAGTCCCTGTTGTCGTGTTAAAATTATTTTTACATAAAGTATATAATTCATATGAGTTGATAATATTACCATTACAAACTATATCAAATTTATGATTTTTTGAGCAACCATTATTGTCAGTAACCAAAACTGTGTATGTACCAGCGGTTAACCCCGTAACTGTGGACCCTGATTGTAAATTAGGTACATTACTAGACCATTGATATGTTATTGGTGGTGTTCCATCGTAGATCGAAACTGAAGCTGTACCTTCATTACCTCCGGTACAATTTGTTGTTGTTACTAAACTTTGTAAACCAATCGTTGTTGGTATTGAAACAACTTCACTAACCGAACACCCGCTAACGTCAGTAACTGTTACAGTATAATTACCAGGTAATAAATTTGTAAATGTGTATGAACTATATGGTGTGTCAATAATTGATTGCCCGTCACTTAAAACATAATCTAAAACACCTGTAAATCCACTACCAACTAAAACCTCAACAACACCATTATTAAAACCACATGTTGAACCTGTGGTGTTTGCTGTTATTGAAAACTTTTGTTGTGAATCTATGGTAACAGTATTAGTATACACACAATCACTACTTGATGCTGAAATTACAACATGATAGGTATCATTACTTAAAAGTGGTGAGTTATATTGTAAAAAAGGACCTGTTAAAATATCAACAAATCCGGTTGTTTGTCCTGAAATGTAGTAATTGTAAATGTTATAACCACCTTGTAAGTTAATAGTTATTTGACCGTTATTTTGTGAACAGTTAGAATTAGTTACTTGGGTATTTACCACATTAAACCCTCCTGGTGTTGTTAAAGATCCGTTTAATATTATTTCACAAAAATTAGCGTCTCTAACTGTGGTGGTGTAAGATCCACTAGTTAAACCTGTAATAATAAAAGTATTTGAAAATGTATAACCAACTTGACCAGTATTTGCTGAAAAATAAAAAGGTGTCGTACCACCTGTAAGTGTGTAGGTTAAAGTACCATCACTAATAAAACAAGATGGATTAACGGACGTAACTAAACCAACACCTAAAGGATCTGCAGCACCTATTGTTTCATATTTAGTGGTTTCACAACCTAAACTATCGGTAACAGTACAAGAATAAGTGCCTTGTGTAAGCCCTGTTACTAATTGACCTGTTTGTGTTAAAGTATTACCATTAGGATCTGTCCAAACATAAGAAAAAGGACCCGTACCTGTAACCCCTGTTACCGCTAATTTACCTTGATTGATAACGCAAGTAGATGTGTCAACTTTCCAAAACCCAAAATCAGGGCTACTACTTGTAGTTATTATTGCGGTACCTGTGTTTGCCGAAACATTTCCGTAATCAATAAACGTTGTATAATACGTACCAGCAGATAAATTTGTAAATTGATATGGTTGTGTAGGTGTGGTAATAATGTCAATTAAGTTACCACTTTCAAATAAGGCAATTGTGTATGGACTTGCATTTGTTGTTGCACTTACATAAAAACTACCATTATTTTCTCCACAAGTTGTTCCTGAAATATCATAAATCTTAGCCCTAAAACAATCACTTATTATTACATTTATAAGTATATCTTCATTAATGCCTCCAGATGAATCATTAAGTCTAAAAACATATGTATCAGCACTTAATCCTGAAAAAGTAAAGGGACCTAAACCTGTTTGTGAGCCTAAACCACCAGGTATTTCATTATTTATGGTATATGGTGGTGTACCTAAATTTGGTGTTATTATTGTTGTCCCTGAAGGTGAGTAACAAACACCAGTAACGGTAAAACTATAACCAAGTGGCCCTAAATCACATTCTTGAGTACAAGTACTAAGTGGATCTAAGTTTATTAATCCTTTTGATGTTGCTGAATACGCAATATCAATACAAACTTCTTCTGCGGAGTTTGCAAAACCAGTTTGTAGAATACCACAACAATCAACATATTCGTAATAACCACCCGAAGTAAGTCCTGTAATACAAGCCATTAGCTACAATTTATTTGTATGTTTATACCTATATTTAAGTATAAAGTTTTATTTGTGAAGTCATCATAACAAGTACTATTACTAACTGTTAAAGTATTACCGGCAAAAAAGTAATTTAATCCAAAATTATAAAGATTTTGAAGTTTGTCATTTATTGCGTTTATTACTTGAGTACTGTTAGGGTAATCATTATATCCATAACCAATATAGAAAGATTCTTGTACTAATATGTCATTATCTAACCTACAGTCAACGTACCAAGTAGATATAATACTATTTAAATCACATTGTGATTGTGTGTATCCACTCGATGTTAAAACTTTATTTAAAATATTTCCTAATATACTAGACGGTGATCCTGTTGGTAACGTGCATTTTAATGTTTGATCAATACAATCATAAGCAAATGGTTGTCCGTTATACGTACATGGTCTACATTCAACAGGTATAAATACACACCCTCTTTGTCTTCTCCAAACAAATTTTTGTCTATGAAAAATTGAGTTGTCTATCTTTTGTCCTGTTAACCAAAGAGTTGTTGCTGGTACTACTTGTTCTAATAATCTTTGCCAATAATCACCAAGGCCTAATGTGTAGTCTATTAATTTTTGATAAGTAAACTTATTTGTTGGTATCCCTACAGTTTCTTCAGACTGTAGATACCTCCAAAAAACAGATTGTAGAGTTGGATATCCGCCTGTTTTACCGTCATGTATTGTTAATCTATTTCTTACGTTTATAAAATTATTATAAAAAGATTGTGCGAATTCAAAAAATGTTTTTTCCCTTGGTTTTGGGTTTATAGTTGTCCAATCTATATTACCTGGTGTTGGGTAAGGTGCCGTTAAAGCCGAATTAGGTATTGGGTACCCATACTTTACAGATAACTCCCAAATGTCGTATGTTATACCTTGACCAACATTCGCATATAATTCAATGTTTTTTGAATTTATGATTAGTTTGTCGTCACTAACATTATAATTAACTCCGTTAAAGTTTTCTCTACTTATTCTTTTTCCTGTTTCAGTTACTGCCCAAGATTTTTTATTATCATTTATTTTGGTTAGGGTGAATCCCATTTCAGGCATATTATCAAATTTTCTAAACCTATCCATATATTCTTGACCAAAAGTAAATGGTTGTAATTTTGTTTTTAATGATAGGTTAGTAGGAACAAAAGAAGAATTGTTTTCATCTATAACTTCTATTGATCTATGTTTTGGACTTTTTTCAAACCAACCTGCACCTTTTTGAAAAAAGTTATTATTAGTAATTCTAGGACTTATAGGAAATCCTTTATCATCTAATCCGTAATCTTTTCTTGTTAATTCATTTATATTAATAACACCTTCAGATGTAAAACCTGAATAAATAACTCCTTGAATTGAGAAAGTATTATTTCGGTCTAATGTTGGTGTCTGTTTAAAAATAGTACCTCCTGAAATGTTAACGTATTTTTCCTCAAACTCATCCATTGGTATTTTAGAATCGGCCAAATATATAATTTCATTAAATTCAACTAACGCTTCGGGAGCACCTATAAAACGCATTATGTATTCTAAAGATTGTCTAGTACCTTTAGATTTAAACATGTATGCCGAATTTAAAATAACATTTCTAAAATATTGATAATTTAATTCAGTAGGGGTGTCGTCTTTACTTTTACCTCCATATATGTTTTTATTTGATGTGTCAAATACAGAATTTAAAAACCCTTCGTTTGTTATTGGTGATATATCTGAATTAATACCTAATGTTTGTGCTAAATTTGTTAAAAGTTGTGATGGAATATCATTACCAACAATATAATTAACAGAAGTCATGTGTGATAATGAATCAACAAACTTTTTTACTTCATCAAAACTTCTACCATAAATTTGTAAAAGTTTTTCCATTTTTTTATCTGAAGTATCAAATTCTTTAAAGGCGTTTGTTGTTAAAAATCTAGAAATTAAATTTGTTTTTTGTGTGTCTAATATTTTAGATATTTCACTTAAATTTTTTAAATAGTTTTTAAAGTTATCAGTACTGATATCAATATTCCAAGTATCAATTAATGGCCATGTAACATTTTTTGTAAAATCTTTTACAATACCATCTCCACCTGTTTCTGAATATTTAAATTTTGCGGTATATTGAGGAAACGTATTTCTATTTAAAAGAAATTTTTCAACCTCATCAAACTCGGTGTTAAATATGTTTTCAACAGTTTCTCTGTTTGGTTTTATTATAATTGTTTTTGTTGTTGCGGATTGTCCTGAAAAAGGATTTCCTTTAACTGTTATATTTAAAAACTCTCCTTTTAATTGTGTTGTAGGTATAAAGGTCACCATTTTATACTCTTCAGTAAAATCTCCTGTGTATATTGCGTAGTCGTAATAATTATCGGTTAAATTCCTATACTTTGAAAGTGGTAATGGGGATGTTTCAAGTGTTCTTGCTGCATTAGTTGTAAAATCTATATTTAAAGGATTTCTAAACTGTGTTGTGTCTATATCAAAATTTGTTATGTCCTCAACGGGATCGTATAATGCGTTTGTTGCGGTTTCTGCGGTAACAGAACCAAAAATAAATTCATTAGCAAAAATAGCACCTGGAAATTTATTAATTATACCGATTACAGAAGCAGAAATTCTTTTTTGTAAAGAACCATAAGTACAAAAACTTGTTAATTGTGATAAATCGAAGTTCGGATAAATTTTAAAGTTTTTTTGTATTAAACTTTTTGTTTCTTCAATATCTTTAACATTAAGGGACTCTAAATTTAGAGGGTTAGAAAACACACCGGTATCAAAACCTCTATTTGCCTTATCTTTTACGTTATTTGTAAATTCAAAATTAGCATTTGTTAAACCACCACCATTAACTAACTGCAGACCAACAAGATCGTCAGAAAATGTTTCTGAACCTACTGGAGGTGCGGGTGGGTAAAAATATTTTTTTTTAGCCATTAACTAACGATATTTGTAAAGTTTTTACTGAAATCAAATCCATTAACCTTTTCTTGTCTAACCTCATAAAGAAGTTCGTTAAAGTTATCTCTGACTTCAAATAAGTTATATTGTTTGTAAATATTATTATTAGAATCGTATAATGTATATACTCCATCTTCAATACTTTTTGTTTGATTTCCATATAAAGCAATTGCTAACGTATCAATATCATGTTCAGCCATTTGGATATCAATCGATATTGGGTCAAAAAAAGTATTTGTTATAATAATATTTTGGTTTGGTTGTCCTATAAAGGGGGTTGCTGCTGGTTTGTTTGTTGGTGCCGATGATGGTGATAAAGTACAAAAAACTAAATCAGTACCACCATCTACATACCTATATCTTATTGATTTTTGTGAACTATTAATTTGTTCAGTAACAACAGGCTCACAAAAAAATGAAGAAGTTATTATTCTATAAAAATTAGTAATTTTTGTTCCATCACTATTAAGATACTCAACCCTAAAACCTACTAACCCTTGATTTATAAATTTATTTCTATATTGAGAAGGTACGTTATTAATATCAATTACAATACCTTTTACATTTGGTAATGAAGATAAAATCCCACAATCGGTTATTGTTGTTCTAATTTCTGCAGGTCTTACTAATAAAGTATAAACACCTATTTTATTAAACTCTGCCGTTGGTAATTTTAAATTATAAAGTCCTCCTAATATCTCAACATCGGCATTTCCACCAGTGTCGTTGTTATGGAAATAAGGCGTTAAAATACTAGCCGCGTCTAATTTTTTTAATGTAAAATTTGTAGTAACATCCCTTGTTGGTGTATAATGTAAAATTATATCAACATCTTCAGGTGATACGTCTGCCGGTCTTATTGTTCCATATGTGCCAAGTGCCATGTTTTTATTTTATAAATAGTTTATTTTGAATTTTTATGTATTGTTAATTCGGAAAAATCCATAACCATATTTTGTTAAATCCCCAATGTTATCAACTTCACCTAACCTATTCAAGTTTTCAAAAGGACTATATTTACCCCTTTCTAAATACACATCAGTAATAATTTCAGGTGCATTAACAAAATCTAACAAATATTCATCTTTAGTAATTTTAGCCAAACTTATATCATTACAAGTTATTCCCGAACTATTCATAGTATAAAAAGTTTGTCCGTTTGGTAAATCGTAATATGTTATGTTGTTAATAGTGTATGACGTATAATCAGGTGTTATTAAATCAACCATACCAAAGGCGACTCCTTTTTTAGAAATCATATATCCGGGAGTGTATGGATTAGGTCCCCACCTTCTTAAATCTGTTAATCTTGATTTTGTAAATCCTGAAACTAAAAAAGGTATTGTTGTGTATCCGCTAGAAACCTGTGCTTGGCAATTATTTATTGAGTCTCCTGTAAAAATATAATTGTATGATGCAACAATTCCTGACCATAAACCACCTTGTTGATTAAAGATATAAGTACCCAAAGGGTTTGTTACTGTGGCACCTGTTGCTGGTATTGATATTGGTTTTTGTACAACACTAACACCCCACGGATTTACACCTGAAAAGCTTATAGTAAAATTATCATCAGTTAAATATTGATGAGTTAATGGGTTTGATGTTATTTGTTGTATTTGTGAACCATCTCCCCAATCTATAAAAAAAGTAGTGTCAGTCAAAAAACTTACGGTTGGGTCTCCTGATGTGTCATAAAAATTTATTAAATACGGGTTAAATGTATCCGCAGAAAATAAAAAATTAGTAACAATGTCTTTTTGTAAAACAAATCCATCAAATTCTGAGTAGTAACCAATATCATTATATTTTTGTGTTAACCAAATTGGTATTGTAAGTCCAGTAATTGACGATTCTTTAGGATCACATGTTGAACATATACCGCATGTCAACTGTTTACAATTACAAGTACCGCCAGACAAAAGCTGTGACATTCCTGTATATACATTAAAATTATACGAAATTAAACCATTTGTTGTGTCACTAGTATAGGGAAAAGTTATTAAGTCAGAACTTAATACTCCAGGTGATATTCTTATATTATAATTATAATAAATCATTGTTCATTAATATATTCATACCAAATAATTGGTGTTAGGTTATCACCTACTCTAACAAGTGATGGTGGTTGGTTTATTACCGGTATTTCTTTATATACCTTATATTCATATGTATTATAATCAATCACTACTTTATAAAAAAAGTATTGCCCTTTATCAAAATTAAATTTATTTACTCCGTTAAAAACACTTTGTGGTTCATTCATCATTCTTACAAATGTTCCTTTTTTTGCATTAAAAAATTTACATGACATATAGAAATGTGATTTAGATAAAAAGGATTGTTCTTTTAACCAATAAATAAAAAACCCTTCTTTATCGGGACCAACATAATCTAAAATAAATTTTGGTTTTTTTACTTCTACAGGTGTTTGCCCTGTACCTATAGTGCCAGGTTCTTTAAGTCCTTGTTGTGTTGGTAAAATTACACTAAGTAACGCTCTTTGGTTTTGTGGTGAATTTGTATCATATAAATCAAGTTTAAAAAAACTACCTTTAAATGAATTGGCAAAAAAGTAAATTTCATCGTCGGTAAATGTCGCGTATTGATAATCGTCAAGCCAAGATGATTGTGTTGCTGTTAGTACGCTACCAGTTGGGTCAAAAAAATTAAACTGATAATTTATTTCTGTTTTATCTTGGTTTGTGTCCCAAGGTGCGTGAGCAAATCTTGTTGTTTCAAAATCATTGATTGGGTTAATTACTTTTTCAATAGTTTGCCTTTCAAATTCTTCGACCGCCTCTTGTCTACCTAAATTGTCAAAATCAATTTTAATTGGTATATTAATAAATTCTTCTTTTAAACCAAGTTTAAATCTATAATTATTATTCACAGTTGTCAGTAGTTACTCTGTTTATTAGTGTTGTAGTAACACTTGTACTTCTATTTATTGGGTATTGTAAAAAGAAAATACTTTGGAATGGGTAGTGTCTTCCGTTTGTAAAAGGGTAATTTACTCCAATATTATCTCCATCAACAAAACCATACTCATATAAGTCTCTCCATATAAACGTCTCTTCAAATTGCGAATACCAAGCATAATTTGGTATATTATCTACTTCTTCAGTGTTACCAAATTCAAGGTAGTCACTGAAAGCCCTTATTTGTATTGAATTATGTGGTTTATACAAGTATCCACTTGGTTCATTTATTGGTGAGTTATCATAAAAAATATTGTAGTTATATGAGTATTTGTGGAACATTTCAGATATAACATATTCTTTTTGTTCATATAAATTGTATTCGCAAAAATCCCCTTTAATGACATCTCCAACATTTAAAAATTCATTATAGTAAAAAGTTTGTCCGTTAGCCAAATATGAATTTACAGGAATATTATCTTTATTTGAAATAGATGTGTGGTCCCACCAAGAATCGTATGTGTTTTTTAAAAAATTAAAACCCCAACCAATATCTATTGCAGTATTTTGTCCTACAGGTGGTTGGTTAAACCAACCATAATATCCTCTATTTATTACTGAAACAAATAATTGTGTTAATGGTTTTCCGTTATTATCTTTCAAACCACTAATATCAATATCTTTAACAAAATTATATGAAAAGTTTTGTCCGTTTTCTTTTGTTGAAATTCTTTGTACTTGGTTTGGTGTTATTGCTGAATATTCTAATTTCCTTTTAGTTGAAAAAATGCTATTTTCAAACCCAGCCTTTGTTATATTACACTCTTCGGGGTTTGTTAAAATTTTATGTAACCTTACATAATATTTTGATTTTGTTTCTCCACTATTTTTTAAATCCGTTATTCTTTTAAAGTTACCAAATGTTCCGGGTAAAATATCATTAACAGGAAATTTCATATCGTAGATAACAAAAACATTTTTTTCACTACCATAAGATCCATCACCTAAATCATAAACCTGAAAAATGTTTTTATTATTAATATTTATGTTTAATTCAACATAATCATCAATTTGTAAATTATGATTACCACCACAATAAAATAAAACTAAAGATCTACCGTTAACAACTCTATTGTCAATAACAAATGGGACTCCTTGGTCTACATTAAAGATATTAGTGACGTTAAAGTTTTCGTTAGTGTAAGACATAGTTTGTGCAGTGGTACTACTAAAAGGGTATGTGACATACATCATCCAATTATATGTTTTTGCACTTTTTGGTACGTATGTTATGTGATTTGTAATTCCGGCATTTCTTAAAAATGTAAACTCATCAAATTGTGGAATCCCTTCCCAAGGTGACCCTGGAAGTGATAATGCGTTATTTACAGGGTTTGTGTAGTATAAATTTTCTTTATATGGTGTGTATGTTGTTTTACCACTCAAAGTATTATTAAATACGTTTGTTATCTTACCTGAAATTCTAAAGACTTGATTTGTTTGTCTTTCTAAGTTAAACCTTTCTTCGGCATCAACAATTACAGACCTATCTCCCTCAACGGCAGTCCTTCTATTTCCAACTAATGGTAATTGAATACTAACGTCTTTATTTGTGTTACCAGCAAATCTTTTAGACCCTAAAACTATCCTTATATCGTTTTCATTACCCATTTGTATTCAAAATATATTTTGTTATATATCTATTTATTGCACTTTTACCAACATTTAACCCAAAATAAAAATGGTATGGTGCCCCAACAATAAATTTATCTGATTGTGATGCCGGCCAAGGCGACTCTTGTCCGTTTTGTTGATATATATAACCTTGACCACCTGTTGGTCCGTTATTAAAATACGGTGAATATGGTGATTGCACAAAACTTAAATCTTGGTAATTTTCAGAAAAGAATCCGTTACCGGCATTGTTTTGATTTGCACTTGTTACCCAATCATTTTGATCATTTCCAAATATTGTTGTAGTAGTTGCCGCTTTCCATTTATACATCGGTACTTCTTGTGAGTTTGGGTAACCGAAATTAGAAACTAAGGTTGGTGAAAAAACTAAAGCACCGGGTGAAGCGAGAGCCCTTAATTCTCTATTAGATTGAAAAAAGATACCCATAAGTGGGTCCGCTCCCGTTCCTCCTGCAACATATAAATCACTTGGTTGGTCGTATTCGTCCTCACTAAATGGTTCTATTCCAAATTCAGAATTAATACTAAACATTTGAACAATATCACCATCCATTCTATCTTCACTTCTTGAAAATAATTTATTTATTGATGCGTCACCCGCCCCTATTAAGTTTTGTAAAAAATTACTACTAACTAATCTTGAAACAAAAAATAATTGTAATATATCTGCGGTTTCATTAAAAGAAGTTGATTTAACTTCATCTACAAAATATGCTTCTAATGCCGGATTAAAACAAATTTCCCTTACAAATTCATCTCTTGATCCCATATCCATAATTGTTGTCGGGAAAAATAAATTTTTGTCGTTCATACCTTTAAACCCAGCTGATTGCCAATTTCCTGATAAATCTTTTTTTCTAGGTTCTTGTCCTATAAAATTTGTTCCGTCATATGGACTAGATCTATAAAATAAAGAATTAGTAGTACCTTCGGTATAGTATATCGGTCCTTGACCTGGTCTAAATGAATTATCTAATGTTCCACAAAATTTATATTTTTTTGGTTGTCCAACAACATTAAATATTGTTTTTTTCTTAAATGAAAACATATATAAAGTACCGTTAACCCAATTGTTTTGAAATACGTGCGAAAAGACACCTCTACACGCACCAAACATCATTCTAAATCTTGACTTCCATTCGGCGAAGTTTTTAATATCTTTACCAATGCCAACTAAATATGGTTTTTGAATAAATTTATAGCAACCTCCTTCCACTACTTTAGGGTCATTATCACTACATGGGGTTAAAACAATAAATTCATTATTACTATCATACCCATAACATTTTAATGGTACCATCCCTTCACAACTAAAAGTACTTAAAACACTATCTTGTGCACTTTGGGTGTCTCCTGAAAAATCTCCTGAATTATTTGTTGAGTCACTTGCTGTGTTTCCTTCTGAAGGGTTTGCAGTGGAATTTGAAGTAGCGACTACGTATATAGTAAAATTATCATTTTGGTGTAATGAAAATGAGTTATTATTATTTGTTTGTGTACTATCTGACGTGGGTAATCTATCTGACCTTAAAACTAATTTTGGGTTGACTCCTGTAGGTATTGTATGGCTTAGTGTGTTAGAATATGTCGGAGCATAAACTCTAGCATTCATTGACCCATTATTAATTTGATTTGATCCAAAAAATCTATTATTAGGGGCGGTTCCTGTTGATGCGTATGAAGAAGCAATTAGGGACCCACCATCAACCCTACCTTGGTCTTGTATGGTCCCTACTAGATTAAATTTTATTGTATTGGTATTAAGTGAAGAGCCGTTTGCCGGACTAATGTATGTTGATAAAAAACCAACTCCTGGTCCATTATCAGGTTTAAATGTTGTTACATTACTTTTATCTAAAGAAGAATAATATCTTAATTGTGTTGTTGTCACAGAACTAAAATCTGATGTAACAAAATTATATGGTTCATAAAAAACACCAGATTGTGAATAAGATAATGAGTGTGTTTGTGGGGTTTTATAGTCCCATTTATATGTTGATGAATCGTTATTTGGTTGTAGTGGAATATTCATGTTATATTTACCACTTACTACAATAGTTCCTTGTGGTCTACCAAATAACAACGATAAATCATATTTAATATCTTGTGTGTCAGTATAAACGTCAACACCTCTAGTTAAAAAGATTAATCCTAAGTCTTTCCACCCCTCACCAACTATTGTTAATGGATTAATTATTTCATCCTCAACATTAGTACCTCCAGGTCCTGGCGGATCGTACCCAACTACTTGTAATTTGTTTAATATATATTTTCTTATTAGGTTTGTTTGATCTAAAGTAGGTGAACATTGGTCAATAGTGTTGTTACCATTGGCAAAAATATTTGCATTACTTGCCGTGATACCCGTTATTACTTGGAAGTATTCAATTCCTGTTTTAAATTTATATTCTTTTTCTAATGTTTCTCCTGTTATGTTAATATTTATTGGTCCAGCAACTGATCCGTTTGATGGGTTTGTATATGTTAATTGTATTGTGGTTGCCGTTGTTACACTTCCTGTAATTGCATTAGTACCAAAACTATTAGTATTACCACTAACTAAGTTAATATCATTTATATTTGATGGATTATAAAAAGAAACTATTGAACCTGTTTGATATTGATTAATTATCTGACTATCAACCAAAACAACTAAAACACTATCGGTAAAGGGTATCCCATTATTAATCGTTGTTGTTATTCTATTTGGTGCTGTTGTGTCAAAATATCTAGCCCTAAGATTAGCCATATTTAAAGATTGTGATAAAGTAATGTTTTTATTAAAAATATATCTATCATTACCTGAATTTGAAAATACTTCAGTAATTGGCACTCCTTTTAATACTCCTGTTTGAAATCCCGCAATACCGTATCTAACACCAACAGAATCGGCGGCAGCTTTATTAGATTCTTGTGTGTTTGTTCCTCCATATTCGTTAGGTTTAATTTTACAAAACCAATTAGGACAACCGTCTTGATAAATTTGTTCACCATCACCATCAACCGCACAAATGGCAGTGTTTGGTATTCTTGACCAAAAATCATTACTATTTAAATCGGCTAATATTGAGTTATTAGGTCTATTGTAAATAGTATAAGGACCAATAGACCCTTGTGTTTGTGAACCACTACTAAAAATACCTCCTGTTACATCAGGAGTATCTAAATCAGGACTGTCGCAAGGACATGCCTCACAATCAGGATATGACATCATTGGTAAGTTTATACCTTTAAATTTAAACGCTACTAGTAATGGTGCAACTTTAGCAATAAAAACACCGGCAGCAGTCAAATAAATAATACCTTTAACTATGGACCATGCAATAAAACCAAAGGCAGGAGCAATTGAAACTGCAGATGTATATGCGTCTTGAAATGCCGAAAAAGCAAAAAACCCAAGTAACCCAGGAATTACAAAAACTAAAACCCATTTTAATATTGGCCAAAGTAACGCCAATAAATGTAATATAGGAATTAACGCAACAAATACAGGTGTAAGAATTGTTACAAACAGATTAAATAAAAAGAATATAAAATCAAAATTTCTAACACCATCGTTTACCGGAAACCTATTGTTAGTTGTGGTACATCTTCTATCCGTAATTTCTTTAATACCTAAATGTCTACTCCTATTAAATCCCCATTTCCATCTATCAACAAAATTTGCAATTGTATAAACTTTGTTAAATGTAAATTCATAAAACTTATCTTCACAGTTAATCGCATCTTGAACCATTTGTTGACCTAAAGTGGTTGTTAAATCTCCGTAGTCATTCCAATCTAAACTAAACGCATATGATTTTTTTTGAGCATCTAATTGTGCCGCAGTAAAGGTATCGGGTCCATTTATATTAGAACTAGTCCAACCCCACTCTTTTATGTTTGGAACTAAATAGTCTCCTCTCATAATGTCATTTTCCATACCCGCCTCGTTTTGGTATTGGATTCTAAATCTATATTTACCTTTTGTTGGTATACCTATTGATGGGTCATTAGAGATTACTTGTTCTCCAAATTCATTTGTTATTACATAATCTAAATTCATTGGGACCTCGACTAACCATGTACCGTTTTCATCTATTACGTCTCCACCATTTTCTAAATTAAACTGTTCTAAAACAGGTCTACCTGTAGAGTCATAACCAATAGTTTGTCTTATTGCTAATATCTTACCTTCACCAGTTACTAAATCACATAAGTTACCAACGTCTTTTTTTGGTTTACACGTTGTTTTTAAAAAATCTTCATTTGACGTTGACAAAATTGAACCCATAAAAACCGCTTGTGGTTTTATTTCAATTCCTAACTCCCTCAAATCAAAATCAACTCTTGTAATACCAATATTACAAAGTTCTTCTTCACCCCAAAACGACGAAACATCAATATCTTTTTTAAAATTTACTATTTGTGGTAAAGAATCTAAATCCGTAGATGATTTAAACTGATTACCATTAAACTGACCAGAACCTGCTAAACCGGCCCTTATTAAATCTGCGGGTCTTAAAGAAAAACAACCAATGTTTGATAAATCTAAATCCATCACAATTGTTTGAATCCCTAAAGGAACACCCACAATCATAAAGTCTCCACTTTCATTTGTTTTTGCGGTAAACTTATAATATTTTTCGTATACTTCTAATACTTCTTGTCTAGTTAATAAATCTTCTCTATCTGGGAATGTGCCTGTGGGTGTGTGTCCTCCGTATTCAGGTCTATATGGTAAAAGATTATACCTATACCCATCTTCGTTTTTTTGATCAACTCTTTTGTACGGATATAGTGTTGAAATTACTACGTCATTTTCATCTTGCTCACTTAATGGTATGAATATAGAAACATTCGCATTAGGTACCCCATACCCACCATTAACTATTACTCTACCGGCAACCACACCATAATCGGCACAAAATCTTGTGTAAACATCATCTTGTTTTAATTTTAAAGAAAGTATCTCTAAAAAGTCAAAATTTTGATTTATGTTAATGCGTATGTTTTTGTCTGAACCAAAGTCGGTTCTTATCCTATAATTGTTTCCCATTAATAAACCTTTTTAAAATAAATACTGATTTTTATTTTTTTTAAAGGTAATTTGAATAACGAAAAAATAAATAATGTTATGAGAAATCAACCGTTTTGTAATTTTTGGTTCTAACCTTAATATCTATGTTATCAAACCTAACTTGATATATTTGGTCGGGTTCTGCAAATATATTATCGTCAATTAATTGTATTTCTTTTGTTGCCGGGTCTTTATATCTTTGTGAAGTTTCAGAAGAAGAATATTTACCACCTACTTTATTAAAAACTTTTAAATCAGCAATAGTTAAAACTCCCGTCAAATTCTGTATTGTTTTTTTAATTTCTGAAACATTAACACCTTGACCTAAATCCCTATTAGCCGGATTCATATAATTAGATATGTTTGAAATTATTTCTGTTACTAACTGTCCTTGGTTTCTATCTGATTCAATAACAACCGATACTTCAAATTCTAAATCAATCACTTTTGCGTTATCAATAGATATGTAATCATTAACCATTCTATATCTAGATAGATAGTTTGCCAAGTTACTTTTTAGATTGTTTGAGGTTATTTGGGTTAACTTACCTGAATCGTCATAAGATAATATCTGAACTAATATTTTATTATTGTTTTCAGTAATAGATACCTTAGCAGGAGCACCAAATCTACCTGGCATTGTATCAATTAAAGACTTATAATCATTTATTGTTACAGCTCTTTTTTGTGCCGCAAAATTAAATGATACCATATTTCTAACTTCTTCTGTTGTTGGCGGGTTTGATCCTCCAATTGCTGCGGTTACATTATTTAACCTTAAAGATTGAATTACATTTCTATTTGTTTGGTCATTAGGTCCATTAACAGAAAAATTTATAGTACCTACTTGATTTATTGCTCCTGTACCTATATTACTACCAGAACCACCCCCAACTCTATATTGTACAAATAAGGTAGTGTTAGGTTTTACTGTAAGACCAAGACCAATATTATTTTGATAATCTTGTAACCTAAGTTTTGTTCCTGTTCTAGTAAATTCTTTTAATTGTTCTTCAGGTGTTGTTGTTCCTGCACCAAACTGTACTTTTAAAAATCCTTCTGCTGTATATTCAGTTATAAATCTATTTTGTGTCTTTATATATTTACCAGGTTTAACTCCAAAATTATCAACAGGTTTTGTAGTGTCTTCAACAAATACTAAGTCTTCAGCTAATGCGTCAACCTCGTACCATTTATCTGGCGATGATTGAAACTCAGCAAATGTTGGTACTGATTGGTATGATGTTCCATCTTTTTGTATTATACCTGTAACTCCTAATATGTTTTTTTCGGGTAGGAAGAAATTAAAGAAAGGCACTACGTCAGTATTTCTTACTGGTTTTTTGAAAACTTTAGTTGTTCCGTTTACAACAACTTCTCTTTTGGTTATAACGTAATTTAAAATATTATTATTTGAATCAAATGTTGGTATCTTTGTTCTATTAACGTTTCCTTGTTGGTCATATTGAGTTGAAAAATCAATGTCATTTAAATTTTCAAAGGTAGTTCCCCCACCTAAAAATTGAGATCCTGCTCTTATAATACCTAAATACCTTATATCTTCTGAATCACCAAAAGGAGGTACAGTTATTGAAAAATCAACGATTGCTACTGAAGGTCTATAACCCGGTATCTTTAACCCATAAGTTCTAGCAATATTATAAATAGACGATTTTTGTTGTGCATATTGTAAAACCGTTTCTTGTGCCGTCCTATCAATATGAAAATGTAAGTTATCAGCGATTGCAGCATTTAAGTCCATTAAAACTGAAAACACGGACGCATCATTAAAATTTTGTACTAAATCGGGATAATATTTTTGAGTAAAATTTATTAACTCTTGTCTTAAACCAACAAAATCTCTTTCTGTATATGATAATTTTTTTTCTGCCATATTATTAAATATTAATTATTACAAATTCTTTAGATCCAAAAGGACTACTGTCATCAACATAAATTATAGTTAATTTTGCAGTATAATCGATAGTATTAGGACCAGGTATTCTAAATACGTCATTAACCGCACCGTCTGTTTCATCTTCTGTATTATCAAACTCATCAATTACATAATCATATACGACTTCACCACTAAAAGGTAATACAATATTTTCAGTTGTTGGTGCAAAATCAGTGGCAATCTGTTTTCTAATTATATTTTTATCAACTAATTCAGATGGGTTAAAAAATTCTCTTGTAATGTCTTGATTGTCTGTTTCTTCTTCTGTGTATGGTTCTACCTTAATATCTGTTATTCGTAAATTAGGTATGTATTTTTCTACTTGTACTTGCACTTCTTCTTTAATCCTTTCAAATGTTTCACCGTCAAGTGGATCAAAAATAAATTTATATATATCGGTACCAAAATCAGGGTCATAATATCTTGTACCTTTTTGTGTTAATAGTAAATGTAAAAGATTACCTCTTATTTCATCTTTTGTTTGATAAGATAAACCAAAATAAGTTCCAGTAACACTTTCAATAAATGGAAATTGTATTCCATATGTAGACACTTGTTGAGCCATATTAAATAAATATAGTATTAGTAATTTTTGTATAAATAAAAAATCCCTACTTTCGTAAGGATTCTTTAAGGTTTTGATTTCCTCTTTCGTATTGAGGTTCATAAGGGCAATGTAAACACCTACTTCCACAACACTTACCTCTTCTTATATGATAATCTTCGGTCATAACCATTCTACCTTGGTTATCATAGTAGAATTCGTTTGGTTGTAGTTTAGGTCCGAATTCCCTAACATATAATTGTTGTACCCAATCTTTTGATGCATTTACTGTCATGACTTATACTATTTCACATGCTCCACCTGCACAAGCGGCTTCACCTCTAAGGTCGGTATTATCTT
>Ga0129333_10000574_pt1 | contig 30635 bp, 25 predicted proteins | sample CPB6_08_DNA_FD_94474 | JGI IMG/M metagenome (GOLD analysis project Ga0129333, IMG submission 94474) | Freshwater to marine salinity gradient microbial communities from Chesapeake Bay, USA - CPBay_Sum_0.6_0.8_DNA | ecosystem: Environmental > Aquatic > Marine > Coastal | place: USA: Chesapeake... | reverse complement strand
TTACAAGAATTCAGCGAAATAAAATTGAACAAATATTGGGCAAGAAGATTAAGTTTATTCACACATTTCATGGACATCTATTTGATGATCCTCAATTTAACGGTTCTAAAGCCTTAGTAATCTCAATAATTGAAAAATACCTATCTAAAAAGAGTGATCAGCTGATAACTGTGGGTGAAAAAGTAAAGAAAGATTTAGAACGTAGAGGTGTAGTGGGAAAAGAAAAAACAATTTCCATTCCACCGGCGGTGCTTTCGCATAAATTGATTGGTAAAGAAAATGCATTGAAAAAATTTAAAATAAAGGATAAAAAAAGATTTAGAGTACTTTGGATGGCTAGGGTCACTGGCGTAAAAAATCCACACAAAGTAATAGCTTTAGCCCGCTCAATACCCGAAGTTGATTTTTATATGGCAGGTGGTGGGGATTTACTAAATGAAATTAAGGCAAAAGCTCCTAAGAATCTAAAGGTTCTAGGTTGGCAGGAAGCAAAGGAGGTTCTAGCTATCGCTGATATTTTTCTATCAACTAGTGAGAATGAAGGAATTCCAATTGCCATGATTGAAGCACAGCTGGCCGGAATTCCAATTGTGGCAACTGATGTTGGTTCAGTCTCAGAGGTTGTAATAGATCATAAAACAGGGTTTTTATGTGATGGGAGTGAAAAGCAGCTTATAGATAGAATTAAAAAGTTGGAGCAGGATAGAAAATTAAGAAGTAATTTTTCAAAAAATGCAAAATCTCTAGCTTTAAAGAAGTTTTCAACCTCATTATTTATTAATGCTCAAAAAGATATGTATCTAAACTTTTAAATTATAGTCTGTAACAACCTTCTATACTGCCGGTACAGTCAAAAATAATAGGTGCTGATTTTTTTAACTTATTTACATCTAAGTTGCTATGTCTTATTGCAACTACCGATAGATCATAGGTATTTTCGTTAAGTGATGAACTTTCTATACCTTCGTAGACTTTAACTATGTCATCATGAAAAGCCACCGTAGCTCCCTGCTTTTCTAGCTCTGCCCATAAAACTAAGGATGGGCTTTGCCTAAGATCTGAAACATCTGCCTTATATGAGAGCCCTACGATACAAATCTTTTTGCCCGCTAAATTACTACTGAGCAATGATTTAACTCTTTCCAAAATATAAAGTGGCATCTGCTCATTTACCTTATTTGCCTGATCAATAAAGGCGGCAGTTGCTCCAACACTTTTTGCCTTTTGTGCCAGATAAATGGGATCAATTGGAATGCAATGACCACCAACACCAAGGCCTGGCTTAAATGGCATAAAACCAAATGGCTTGGTTGATGCTGCTGCTATAACCTCATTTGCCGAGATATTTAACCTTTGGCTTATCTGAGCCAACTCATTTACTAATGCAATATTTACCTGCCTAAAGGTATTTTCAAATAGCTTTGCAGCCTCTGCTACCTCAGGTGATGACACCACCTCAACTTGATCACAGATTGATTTATAGAAGTTAAGCGCAGCTTTGGTTGAGGCTTCATCAACTCCGGCAATTACTCTAGGAGTGTTTTTAATACTCCATTTAGTATTGGCTGGGTCAATACGCTCAGGAGCTGCTGCGTATAAGAAAGTAGATTTATTGGAGTTACTAATTTGGGTAATAACAATCTCACGTAATGTTCCAGGGTATGAGGTGGACTCGTTAATTATAAGAGCACCATTAGGTGCAGATTCGGCAATCAATTTACTAGCCGCAGTCAGATATGAAATATCTGGTAAATTACTCTTATCAAGTGGGGTAGGAACAGCAATTATATAAATCTCTTGATCTTTAATATCCACTTCATTAACTGTTGGTAGATAGTTTGTACTCTTTATAAAATTATCCTTAGTAATTTGACTCTTAATATCTGCAATAACCTTTGGATTGGTATCAAAGCCAATAACTTTATGGCCTACACTGCTTGCTGCCTGTGCTAAAGCTAGGCCAACGTAGCCTTGACCAATAATTGCAATCTTCACTTATCTAGGCTACCTGAGTTGCTGGCTACCTTGCCAACTGTCAAAGATAATTTCAGATAAGCCTAACTTGGGCTGCCAACCTAATTTCTCCTTAGCGCAACTAATGTCAGCTAATAAAACTGTAGGATCTCCTGATCTAGCTGGGCAGATATTCCTATTTAATTTAACCCCAACAGATTTTTCAATCTGATCAATTACCTCTAGAACTGAAAAACCCCTACCTGATCCTAAATTGATGATTTGATGCTCACTGTTAGTTAATTTATCCAGGGCTAGAAGATGGGCATGAGCTAAATCCTTAACATGTAAATAATCTCGAATACAGCTGCCATCTGAGGTTGGCCAATTATCACCATAGATATCTACCTTTTCTTCTTTATTACCATTATTTAACTGATTTAAAATCTTTGGAATTAAATGACTCTCATTTTCATGGTTTTCTAAGAATAATTTACCTAAATCATTTTTATAACTGCCAGCAACATTAAAGTACCTAAAAGTAATAGCAGATATCCCTTCAGTAACTTTTTCATCTAGCTCTCGTTCACACTTAATTTTGCTTTGGCCATAGGGATTTAGTGGTGATAACTCTGCACTTTCTAATATAGGCTGAGTTTTAGCATCACCATAAACTGCAGCAGTAGATGAAAAGATGATATTTTTTACTCCAGTATGCAACATGGCATCAAGTAGAACCTTAGTTCCTTGATGATTTACCTGTTCATACAATTGCGGTTTAGTTACCGACTCTTCAACAATAGATTTAGCAGCGCAGTGAATAACAGTATCGATTCCACTTAAGGATTCTATAAGAAAAGATTTCTCTAAAATGCTTCCTTGTAAAAAAGTGGCTCTTTCATCAATAGCCCTCTTATCACCTGTTGATAAATCATCAATTACGCTAACTTCATAATTATTATCTAGTAAGTAGGCGGAGATTACTGAGCCAATAAATCCAGCACCTCCAGTGATTAGGATTCTACTTTTCAATCACATTACCCCAGCTAACAATATTGCAACCAGTGCAAACAGTATTGCAATAGAAGTTAGTATAAATAAAACTACCCTTTGAGATAAGCCACGATTGAGTAATAGGTGGGAGATATGATCTCGTCCACCTTGAAATGGTGATTTACCTTTAGTAAGCCTTGAGATTACGACCTGTGTTATGTCAATTACTGGAATAGCTAGAATTAAAATTAAGACCAAAACTCTATTTGGTGCAGATTTATTATCTAAATCAATTCTGATTGAAATTGCAGCTATTAAAAAGCCTAGGTAGAGCGCACCGGCATCTCCTAAATAGATAGACGCCGGTCGCTTATTCCAAAAAAGAAATCCTAAGCATGAGGCAAAAATTGCTAGTGACAATGCTGCTACTAAATACTGATTATTTAAGTTTGCCATAATAAACATTGCAAGTGATGCCACAATTGAGATACTAGTAGCTAGCCCATCCATATTATCTATGAAATTAAATGCGTTAATAATAGTTACTACCCAAAAAATAGTTGCTAATGAGTTAAGTAATTGATCGTCAAATACCTCAACGCCAGCTCCACTTAGATAGAGCATAAATGATGTTATTACACCTACTACGCTCTGAGATAAAAATCTCGGCCAAGGTTGTAGTTGGTAAATATCATCAAGTAAACCTATAAATGCAATTGCTAGACCTGGCAGTATTAGTCCTAAATAAAGTTGTTGCTTTAAATCTAGTGAAAGTGGGGTGAAAAGGAAGAAAAGTGAACCCAGTGTAATCGGGGTAATTATTGCAAGCCCTCCCAGGTAAGCAACCGGGTTAGCTTGTAGTTTTCTACCACCTGGGTAATCTAATATTTTAAACTTTCTTGCAATTTTTCTAAACAATGGAGTAATTACAAAAGCAGTTACTGAAACCACTATAAGTAGCATTAAGTACTCAAATAAATTAAATTTCATTAGTTTTTATATACTCTGCTACCTCTAAAATAATCTCATTCAAACTCTTTTTTGGTTTCCAACCTATAGCTTTAGATATCTTTGATATATCAGGAACCCGTCTTGCAGGTTCTTCAAAATTATCACCGAAAACTTCACTATATTTCTTAAATTCTATGTGCGATTTAGAGTTAGTTAACTCAATAACTTTAATTGCTAAATCTTTAATCGATATCTCACTTGTTGAACCAATATTATAAACCTGACCAACACTTTCGGAACTACACATTAACTTATTTAAGGCAACAGCTACATCTGAGGCACTACAAAAAGTTCGAGTTTGGCTTCCATCTCCATAAATTATTAGTGGTTGATCTAAAAGTGCGGACTTAATAAAATTTGGCAGAACCATTCCAAATTGTTCAGTCTGTCGCGGGCCAATTACATTAAAAAATCTCGCAATAGTATAAGGAAAACCATGTACTTTATTTAGTTCAAATGCCAATAACTCATCAATAGCCTTTGCCTCTGAATAACTCCACCTGGCAACCTTAGGATCACCAAGGATTCTATTTGAACTCTCTGTGAGAGGCATAATTGAATTTTTACCATATATTTCTGAACTCGATGCCAATAAAGTTCTAACTGCTGTTTCAGCTGCAAAGTTTAAAACAATTTCACTGCCTTGAATATTTTGCATAAAAGATTGAATAGGATTTGAATGAATTTTCTTAACCCCCAAATTAGCCGCAAGGTGATAGCAATGCGTTACTTCTCGCATTAATTTTTTTACTAATGCTTTATCTTGAATTGAGCCTTTATAAAATTTTACTTTTTCGAGATTACTTAGTACTAATGGAAAACCTTTCGGCGATCCACTTAAATCATCTAAAATCAAAATCTCATCATTAATTTCTAAAATTTCAATGGCAAGTTGCGAACCAATTAGTCCGGCCCCGCCTGTAATTAGAGTTCTCATTCTTTAATAATAGGGTAAATAGTTCAGCTTTACTAAATAAAAAACTCTTAATCGATTATTCTAAGTGGATCAAGCCTTTTAATGTTTAATCTGGCAGCTAGTTTTTCATTGATAGATATGTCTGGGCACTGCAATAATTCGTACCATGACTCAAAATGGTCTGGATTAAATTTAATTGCTTTTCTTAGCACCAAGGTTGCATATTCTGGATAACCATTTGTTCTGAGAACTGATCCAATTGTGGATAGTCTATTTGAACTCATTGGCCAATTATCTGAAATATCAACCAACTTTTCAGCATTACCTTGAGTGAGGGCATTACGAAATTCACCATCTAAAGTAAATGGTGGAATTGCAATAATTAACCCAGCTACAATACCTAAAAGCACTTCACTGAATTTAAATTTCTTGGAATTGGAATCTATAATTTTTTTTGGTGGTTCGTTTACTTTATCTTTGTATCCAATTAATAATCCCGCAAGAATAAAGCCCACAACTGCCAAAGCAATTTGATTAATGGAAATTAATGCCTGAGCCATATATGCAAGCCAAGCAGAGAATATTCCAGTATGGACTGGGTCAAATTTATCACTATTTTTTATATATTTATAGGATCTACTTAAAACCATTAAGATTATAATTAGATAAATCAGTAATAATGGGACTCCACCACCGCTAAGTAAATCTAAAAATAGATTATGGGCTGAATCTGTTTTCAGATCTATCCCACCCCTTGACAATGAATTTAAGTCACGCGTACTTCGATAGTGATCGCCAAAACCATCAAGACCAGTTCCAAATACTGGATTTTCTATAGAAATTTTTATTGCCGCACGCCAAAAGTCACCTCTTGCTGAAATTGAATCTTCATACAACTTTGATGGCCAAGGTAATTTCTGTAAAATATCCGCTGCTATTAGAATTACAGAAATTACAAATATTAATAAAATAAATTTCAGATATTTTCTATACTTATTGTGTTTATAAATAAAAATTGTAAGTGAAGCAGCAAACCCAATAGCAAATACCAAATAACCCTGAGTTGATTTTGCAAAATAAATGAATACCAGGCTAAGGATAGTGTAAAAAATCGCAGTGAGTCTTAACTTAGAATTATTGAGCGGAATTAATAAAAATCCAATTCCACTTACAATAGATATAGAGATAAAAGATGATAAAAAATTTTGATTTCCAAAAAAACTAAAAATCGCACTTGGAGGCACTGACCAATTGACAGGGTCAAATTTAAATACTTGAATTAGTCCATAAATAAATGACAAGAATGACACTAAGTACAATGATTGAATTACTGTAATGCTTAAGCGCTTATCAGAAACTATTATTGCGCTAATAAACAAGACTTGTAAGAATGTATATGTTAAAACACCTGTATTTCTGCCTGGTATTCCGAATAATCCATCTGTTAATTGAATCCCAGAAAATACTAATGAGATGTAACACCAAAAAATAAACAATATTGAAATTTTAATTTCACTTCTTTTTATTTCAGTTATTGATTCACGATATTGACGAATAATGAAAATTAATAAAATTGAACCAAATATAACTAAGCTCGAAAATTTAGGAATATTAAATGGATCATAAGAGTAGAAAGGGGAAAACGATAAAGGAACTAAAATCAGTGAAATTGTTAAAACTTTTCTTATATTGTCCAGACTGCTCATAGTGGAATAATACATTTTATTAAGCAACAAAGGGTGACTCATTAACTGAGTCACCCTTTGGGTTTAACTTAGAAGTTATTTATCGTTTTAGGATTAACTTCTGTAGGGCTTGGATTTGCTTGTTGATAGAAGCGATTAGAGAAACGATCGACTTCAAAACATCAGCGTTTGAAACAACTGTTGTTGAATCAACAATCTTGTAAGTACCTACGATATTTGCTTGACTTGATCCTGTTGTTACAAGAACTGACCAGCCATAGCTTCCAGCTGTTGTCTTAGCAATATACTTGTAAGTCTTTACACCCTTTGAGAATGTATCAGAAGCTGCAGGAGCTACTGTTTGATCAGCGCCACCAACTGCAATAGATACACCAGCTAGGTCTTCACCATCATAGACAAGACGTCCACCGATGTCTTTTCCAGTAACCGTCAAAGTCATGATGTCGCCCGTAGTGTATTGGGCCTTATCCCAAGCTGCCTCGAATGTATAGATGTCATCAGTGATACTTGCTGTAATTACAGCTGAAGTAACTGATTGACCGTCTGATTGACGAGTTAACTTAAGTGCATAGGTACCAACACCGCGACGTGATGACGAAACACTTGTTGTGTCAACATCTAATGTTGCATATCCATTGGTCACCATTGCAGTGTAAGCATAGGTACCATCAGCAATTGTTACTTGCTCAAATCCGTTTGTATTTGAAGTAATTGTTGGAACTGCAGGTGGAGTAATAATATTTCCAGCTGAGTCTTTAACTACATAAACGATTGAGTTTGCATTTAGTGCTGTTGCACTTGCTGAACCTGCCTCATTGTATGCAAATAGGCCAACTGAGTTACCTGTATCAATTGTTATTGATGCTACATCTCCGCGGAAACTGACGGTCTTTGTTCCAATAGTGGTTGTACCCAATGTAACAGTAACTGAACAGTTGCGAGGCGTATTGTCATTGAGAATTACTAAATTCTCAGTGTCATTTGATGCACCAGTATCAACTGCAGTTGCAGTTCCAGAGGCTGCAGTAGCATCCCATGAAATTGTACATCCACCAGTGGCAGTTGCAATTAGAGCAGCATTTGTAGTATCGACCGCATTACCGTATGCGTCATTTAGATCCATAGCAATATACGATTTTTGAGTTCCAGTTGTGCTGTATCCAACTACTGAACCAGCAGATTCGTTAATATTGCTTGTTGCAGAACCTGTATCATCTTTTAATTGGAAATATGAATCTCCAAGAGAGACAGCACCATCACAACTTGCTACTGCTATGAAATAACTTACTGGCTGAGATTGATCATCCTGCCAAGCTACAGTTACTTGACCAACACCAGTGAATCGCAATTGAGCTGTAGTTGATGCTGTAGCATCAATATCTAATACTTTTCCAGTTGCATTCCAACTGTGAGCTTTCACACCAGAAGCGGTAACAAACCCGTCAACCCAAATTGCAGGTCCAGTAATTGTTGCTGTTGCTGATGCATTCGGAGTTCCAGTCAGCGTAAATGCCTGAGTGGTACCCACAGCCATATATCTTGGTGTAGTTGAAGCGGTTGGAGTTCCGGCTAAACAAACAGCGCTTGTGCCTGAAGTTCCAGCGGCTGCCACAGCAACCGTCATATTTCCAGCAAATGCTGATGGGGCTGTTACTAGTGTAAGCCCTCCAGCAGCAATTGCAGAAATAGCAACAACTGCAATTCGTTGCTTAATTGTCTTTATAGACATTTTTTTCCTCTCGTTAGTCGACTTAGGGAATTTCCCTATCTCGGCTCGAAGATCTTTCGATCTTCTAATTCCGTCCTCCCTGGCACACACGTGTAATGCCAATGAAGCCGGAAATCTATTTATTCAGCGGGAGCAACCCCGCCATCTGTTTGCTCTAGTACTTGCAGCATCAAGGCCACAGTTTCAAGTTGTGCTACAGAAAGTTGCATGTGATCCGCATACTCAGTGGTTGTAATACTTTCGGATTTCATTACTACCTTATCAGCAGTAGCTTCTGGAATTACTGGTGCTACAACTACTGGTAGATCCTGGATATTTGAAAGTTGAGATGATGAGGTAGCGATAGAGGTATTAGGTTCATTACCAGTTAGAGAGTTAAGTCCTAGGAAGGCGGTCAACACAAGAATAAAGGTCAGTGCAATCTTTGATGATTTGCCAGCAAGCTCTGCTGCCTTCTTGTAGGTAGTAGAAAGAAGATCAAGAGCAGTAAGGCCACGAGCCTCATCAATAACCAGTTCAGATAAGACCTTGCGAAGGGATGCGCGAGCACGTGAGACTGTGTGACGAACAGCTGACTCTTTGATACCAAGCTCTTTAGCAATTTCTGGTGTTGAACGTCCTTCAACTTCCCACATCACCAGAGCAGCTCGCTCTGCCGGGGACAGTAAGGAAAGTGCTTGACGAATGACTGCAGCATCCTCTGCTGCCGAGATAGCTTGTGAGTGATCACCAGAAACCTGCCATACTGATTCAACCTCTGCTGAGGCATCATCTAGTGCAACTAAATTTGGGCGTCTGTTTTCAGCGCGGAAAATATCAATACATAGGTTTTCAATTGTGCGGTGCAGGTAGGAAAGAGCATGCTGATCACTTTCTAACTCTGGGGCCGCTAACATAAATTTAACTAGCGCCTCTTGAATTATTTCTTCTGCCTCTGCCACATCCTTAACAATCCGATTGGCATGTGCGATCAGCTCAGATCGGTTTTGAGTGTAGAAAGATGAAAATTGGGCAACACTCCAGGAAGCAGGGTTTGAACCCTCAACTGCTTTGGATTTATTGACCTTAACTGACATTTTGTTATGCCCCTTGCTTTACCGGTTTTTTTAATACAGAGCTAGCCGTCGCTACCTCTATTCACCTCTACGGATTAGGTGGGTTTTTGTAGTGAGGATAGGACAAATCGGACATGGTCCTCAAATAGTACCTTATTACACCACAGTGGGCCCTGTCGGGATCGAACCGACGACCCACAGATTAAAAGTCTGTTGCTCTACCGACTGAGCTAAAGGCCCCAAAAAACTCTGATTACCGCTAATTTAGATTTAGACCGATATGGCCTAAAACTAACATCTTAATCATAAGGCATAGAACTAGGGCGGTAAATCCAATTTACCCAAACACTACTCTTCTCAGGATCGTTGATTTTTTCTAGGGCTAAAACTTCACGATCAATGCCTTCCACTAAATCATATGAATCTCGCCTAAGCCAAGTTGTCTCGAGCACATTTGGAAAAATACTATCTCCCACTAAGCGGTAGCCGCCAATGTTATTTGGATGAATTACTACAGGTGAGTGAGTTTTCAGCAAATTATTTAGAGCCCTGAGTTTTAACTCCGATTTAGAGATATCAAGGAGATCATGAAGTTCAATCACAATTTGTCGAAATTTTAACAAAGTTGCTGTTTTAAGTGAAGCTAAAATTTCCCATTCGTTTCCTTCGATATCTATTTTTAAAATATAGTCTTTACTTTGATATATATTCAATAATTTATCAAGGGTTATATGCGAGCTATCCTCATAAGCTCCTAATTTTTTTCTATGAATAGTGTAATTATTTTTAAGAACTTCAAAATATGGAACTGAATCATCTACAAGCACTATAACTAAAACCTGATTCTCGCAATCAATATCGAAAGTTATATTGTCACCCACCCCTATCGAAAACAAAGTATCACCAGTTGTTAAATCATCAACAAGTACATACCCGCCATCCTTATCATCTCCTTTTCTCGTGAATCTTTTATTAAGTGGTCTATGCAAAGTCAAAATTGATTCTAATTTTTTACTAAATTCTATAGCGTCTGGATTTAATCTAAGTTCATTGAAAAAAAGTTTCAAAATCTCTTGGGGAAAGTGACTTAAGCGCAACTCAATGTTTTGAATTTTTTGATCTACACTCTTATCTATAGTTTTATAGAGGTCTGCTGAATTTAGTAATTTAATAGTAAATTTAGCAACCAAAAATTTACCAAATCGTTTAAGTGTATATATCATATTTGTTTGATAATAGAATTAATTTTTGGGGCATAATCATTATAATACACGCATTCAGCTTTAACTTTAACGTGTATTTATTGGTAGGATTCAATTATGGCTAACCCGATAGTTGAGCGTGAAATACTTGAGAGATTAAAGATTTTTTTAAAATACAGTGATAGGTGGTCAGAACACAAAGTTTTTCTTGAGCCTCGTTCTAATTCGAATCTAGAAAGTACTCTAGATCTTATGATTAATGAAGTTTTTTCTAAAAATGATCTGAGAGACATAGAAGAATGGGTAATAATCTTTTATATTTTAACTGGAAGATTTGGCTTAAAGAATGAATTAGTTTCACTCAGGTGGGAATTTCAAATCCGTGGAATTTCCGGTGTTGCATTAGAAATTGAAAGATACTTCAAGAAGTGGACATCAAGAAGTCGGATAACTTTTGTAGCTGCAGATTCAGATTCTATTTTTATAGATATCTCACACACTTTAAGTTACCCGTTTAACACTGGCATTCAAACAGTTGTGAGAAACATTGGAAAAAGTCTCTTGATGGATCCAAAAGTTTACTGGGTTATTTGGAATGAGGCTAATCAAGTTTGGCAGTTAATTGATAAGGAAATTGTCTCCAATGGCCTTCCATTCCAAAAAAATTCTAAGGTGAAGTACAGAAACATTTCTCGAGTGTCCGCCAATTTAAAGATTTTTGTTAAAGCCTTTTGGCATGGCATATATAGCTCATATAGATATCTAATTAGCGATCAGGATAAGGAATCTATCGTAGCCACTAATTTAATAGTTAGAGCTGAAAAAATTGTTCGATATTTCCGTAACCGTAAAGTAGGTGCTAAGAGTCAGGGTGAAATAAAGTCCCCATTTCTTTATAATCAAACCTTACTGATTTTGGAGCCAATACAAAGCCCAAATGTGACCAGACGCCTATATTACCTACCTGAAATTGCTACACTTAGCGTTTTAGTTTACGATCTAATTCCGATATCAAACCCTGAGTTTTTTACAAAATTTAGTATACAAAACTTTCTTAATTATTTGAAAGTCTTAAGCGTTGCAAATAACTTAATTGCAATTTCAGAGTTCACGCAAAGTCAGATTAGGCAATTCGTTCCACAAAGTGATGCTAAGAACTTAACTGTTATACCCTTGCCGATCACTCTAGATAATTCAATTGAGGATACCTCTGAAAACCTTGCTACTCCAATGTTTTTGTGTGTTGGCAGCATTGAGCCAAGGAAGAATCATATGAATGTTTTAAAGGCGGCTGAGGCATGTTGGGAAATGGGACTTAATTTTGAGTTGACTTTAGTTGGAGGGCAAGGCTGGGCCAATTCAGATGTATTAAAATACATTTTAAACTTAAAGAATAAAAAATATAAAATCAGAGTGATTCGCGATGCATCTAACTCGCAAATTACTAAGTTGTATTCTCAGGCCTACGCATTTATTACTATACCTTGGGTTGAGGGTTTTGGTTTACCTTTAGCTGAGGCTATCTCTACTGGTAAGTTTGTTATCGCAAGTAAAATTGATTCGCATTTAGAATTTGGTCAAGTTGAGGGTGTATATTTTGTAAACCCTGACGAGATAGATATGATCTCAACTACTATGAAAAAAATATTGAAATATAGAGTCACTAATGCTCATAGGGTCATTCAGCGTAAGCCTCAATTATCGTGGGGTGATTATTCAGCTAGATTGATTTTAGATGCAACTAAGTAATTAAAAATCTAAATGAATAAGGGAGGCCATCAAGTGAAAACTGCACTGATAACTGGGATTACAGGCCAGGATGGGCACCATTTGACAAAACTGCTTTTACAGAAAAAATATAAGGTTATTGGTGTGGTAAATGGTCAAAGAAATTCGAGACAAGAAAGCTTTGTTGAATTATTTCCCGAAGTAGAACTACTGCAGGGTGATTTAACAGACTTTTCAAGTTTGCTAAACATAATTGATTTAGCCCAACCTGATGAGATTTACAATTTAGGTGCGATCAGTTTTGTTGGGCTAAGTTTTAAACAGCCAGAACTAACGGCAAATGTTACTGGGCTTGGCGTGCTCCGATTATTAGAGGCTGTTAGAAAAATTGATAAATCTAATTCCATGAGGATTTACCAAGCTTCGTCATCTGAAATGTTCGGTAAGGTCAGGCAAACTCCACAAACAGAGTTGACACCATTTTATCCTAGGTCACCCTATGGGGTTGCAAAAACTTTTGCACACTATTCTTGTGTAAATTATCGTGAAGCCTATGGCATGCACATATCTAGCGGAATACTTTTCAATCATGAAGGCGAGTATCGAGGCCATGAGTTTGTGACAAGAAAAATTACATCCAATATCGCAAAAATCAAACTTGGATTACAAGATAAATTTTCACTTGGAGACTTATCACCTCAACGCGATTGGGGCTATGCTGGTGATTATGTTGAGGCTATGTGGAGAATGACCCAAGCTGAAAGTCCAAGTGATTACGTGATAGCTACTGGGGAAACTCGCTCAGTCTATGAATTTGTTGTGGCAGCATTGTTAGCTGCTGATCTTGAACCTAATGTCGAGAAATATGTAATTTATGACCAATCTATGAAGAGACCTTCTGAAGTTGATGTTCTTCGAGGAGATGCATCAAAAGCAAAAAATGACTTGGGTTGGGAACCTACCACTACCTTTGATCAATTGGTAAACATAATGTTGCTAAATGACATAAGACTTGAAAATCAAGCTATTTCGAAATAGGTATCGGAGTTACGGACCAACCCAGCATCCCCTTCTCGGGAGTTGACTCTAAGTTCATACTAAATTTGTTAACTCCTGACTTCAAAATACTGGATGGAATATTAAAAAAACCAATATTTCTTGAATCCAATTTTTGAACAGAACAAGTACGCTTAATAAAGTCATCAGATTGTAAACACAAATTTACACTCTTTAACTTCTCACCAAACAATTGAATTCTTAAGTCATAAGTGCTTATGTCGCTTGGTGAATAAAATCTAAATGATATTACGGAATTTAAATCAAAAACCTGCCTTACGCCACTAAATCCTACAGACGTTCCTGTATCAAAGCGCCAAAGAATTTTTTTACTGTTTAGATCGTCTTGAATTTCATCTTCAGAGATGAGTAATGACTTAGGCTTACAATTTTCGCCACTAAATTGAATAGAAACATATCTAAATTCCTCACCAAGTTTAGGGCCAAATAAATTCCTAACACAAGGGTAAATCTCGTCGTTAATTAAATCAACTAAATCTTTTTTCTCCTGTTCTACCAAATAAGTTTTATCAATTATGGCTCCACAAGCACCAGATATGTATCCTCTATTAATCTGATATTTTATTCCCGCTCTATTAAAAGGTGGGAATTCAGATACCAGACTCTGCCACTGCCTAAAATTCTCAGTAGCCTTAATGCCACCGTATGACCAATTAAAAATCCCATTATCTCTTATTGGTAAATCAAGGAAAGAATAATCACCATTAAAATCATCACTCCGATCAAATTCTGGAAATGGATATATAGGTAAGTTCACAAGTGAACAACTTGGTTCATAAATCATTTCTAATTCATCAAGTGCAATTTGAAAATCTCTATTGTTGTCCATTGAAACTTTAGACAAAACACTGCTTGGCGGCCGTGATTTTGCAAATACTGAAAGTTCATACCCAAAACTTAATGAAAATACGACTAAAGAAACTAATAGAAATTCTTTTTTAACAATTTTACTTGATAAAAATATTCCTAAAAGTAACAGGGTAAATATAGAGATAAATACGCTGAGTCTTCCCCAAGCGCGTATTTGAGGGAATATTTGAGCTGTTAAGACATTCACGGGAGATGGAAAATAGAAAAGCAATGAAAAGAATAATAATAAAATTAATAATCGAGTCGAAGCTAAGCGATAGACTACTGTGAATTTATTGCTTGAATCAATCTGAAATACGAATAGCATTAATCTATAAACTAAAGCAACAATAATCAATATTAATATGATTCCAGGAATTAATCCTATTTGAGATCCTTCCCAAGATATTCTTGTTTGAATAAAATTAATTAGGTCAGGTCTATTGAAAAAATCAAGTCCTGTTTTGTTTAAATCGAAAAAAAGACTTTCTATACTGCCTGAATAAATCAGAGATTCTAATGGCGATCTATCTGCCACTCCTGTCAGAGACTGGGTACTTCTCGCTCTAATCAGATTTGGAAGAATTTGAAAAAGTACACCAAGGATTTGGATAAAAAGCACCACTAGTAAATATTTAATCTTACCAAAAAAATTTCTGATGAATACGCTATTGACTTCCTTCAAACTAATGTTAGAGCTTATCAAAATGTATGTTAAAACTCCGAAATTACATAGAAGCAAAAAAAATGAATAATAAAAACTAGAGATAGATGCAACTAATGCAGTGCCAACTAGAATTAAAAATATTCTCTTTCCAATTAAAACATCTTTATGCCCTAATTTGTAAGCCAAGATTATAGAAGTTAACATTAATGGAATGGACCAAGTCAATCCAAGTAAAAAATGGCCTTCTGCTCTTACCAAATTATAACTGGAAAGGGCAAAAACAAGTGAAATAAAACAGGAAATTATTTTTTTTATTCCAATAATTCTTGCTAGAAAATACATTGACATTGCAATTAAAAATGATTTGAATATCGAGAAAAAGTGAATAATTTGAGCTGGATCACTGACATTAAATATTTGACTGTAAGCTTTTATAAGCAATATCTCCAAAGTGTTGCCTATTGGATAGCTGCTAAAGTCAATTCCGCCAGGCCAACCTAATTTTGTTGAGCTAACGTTTTGAAATATGATGTTAAACCAAGAGGCTTGCAAAGCTAATTTAATGTATATGCCAATTAGTAATCCATCTCCTCCCAATGGAATTGAATTACTAATCAAGCCATTTAAAGACTCATGAAAAACTCTAAGTGATAGAAATATTGCAATCAGTCCCACAGTTATAGAATTCGTTATGTCGTGTGTAATAAATTTTCTTATAATACTTAGCTTCATCATGATATATGCTTTTTCTAGGGGCAAAAACCTACTCCTATATTATTGAATTCAATTTCTTTACTGAATTTATCTGTACTGTTTATTGTTGACTGGGGCACTTCCCAAACTTTCACTATTAATCCATTATCTGCTCTAAACTGTTCTTTTAGGCTGTAACAAATATTGTTGACTGCTGGCGACAAAAGTGGTTTATCACTATTTTCGACTGTGAAGATCTTTAAACTCCCAGAATTCACTGTCGGAATTTTCCTATTCTCAATAAAAGGTGCAAGATAACTGATATAGGTGGATTGAGAAATTAAGAACATATCAAAAGCCCAAACTTTTGAGTTTTGCAAAACACCAGGCACTCTATTTGATTCGACCCAGTCCGTGTAATCGTTTTCTAGACTACTCCACATATTTTTCTTTTCATCATCCCGTACATTATTAGCGCCCGTTCTAGTAAGATTATCTAGCCGTTTGATTGCAATTTCTTTTACGGACATCAAATCACAATCGGACTCTGAAATACAAGAAATGCCATCAGGATAGATAATGTCAGTTTTGAAAAGATAAGAAAGTCTAATACCTGAATTGTAATAAAACTTTCCAGCATTTGTCTCATAGGAATCGTCTTGATTATTTGAAATAAATATGTCTCTATTCTTTACCCCTTCAAAGATATTTTTCTGTTTTGTTAGAGCTTCCCAAGCATCATATTGAAAATTTCTTCCTTTATTCTCCTCTGCAACAAATATATTGTGCGAAGCATTTAGAAAAATAAGTACACAGATCAACAATGCTCTTTGATTCATTTTCATTTCAGATTGCCAAGCAAATATTTTTTTACTGTATCTATTAATTAACTGCTTCTTACCTCGAATAAATCTTGCCTGTTTCAAGTCTGAATTAAGCTGATTTGAAACAATTTCTAACTTGCGGCCTAATATTAATGCGATCAACAATGCCGTACCAAATTCACAAATCATGACCCCTAGATATGAATGGAATAAACTGGCTCGATTCCACCATGTAGGTTGTAAACTCATAATAAAACCAGGCGAAGAAATCAAACAAATTGAAATTAAATACAAATGTATTCTAGATTCTCTCTCTATCGTTCCATTTTCAGAAGTTAATTTTGATAAGTTACGAACTAAATACCTTAGAATTACCAGTGCACAAATAAATATCAACGCTGGTACAGCAACGTAACTCCCTAATTGGCTAAAGTCTATCCGCCTAAGGGCAATAGTGGGCAGACCAACAAACAATTGGCTTAAAAACACCTTTATCGAATCCACTCCAATACTTAAAACATATGATCCTGAAATACTTGTAGCCTTTGGCCTTAAATACCCAAAAACTAAATATGCGTAGCCGATCCATGATATGAAAACAATAACAAATTGTGTAAAAAATGTATTTTTGATTAACTGTATAACATTAAATTGATTATTTGACCTTAATCTATGATTTCTTCCAATCGAGAAACACAACAACAATATTGGAAACAACAAGAAACTAAATTCATAAGTACCCATAGCCGTGAAATAAATTGTTGCTGCTAAAAAAGTCAGAATTGACGCCTTCCACTTACTTATTATTGAGGCTGATAAATAGCAAAGAATTGAAGCTATAAATACTTTTATTAATAAAGTTGGTAACATGGCAGCAAATGCAATATGTGGATCAAAATCTCTACGGAATTGAACTGTTAAGTTTAAAATGATGAGCGTGGTAAGGGATACATATATAGATTTAGAAAGCAAATGAACGAGAAATATGAACAAAATGATCGCTAAAATAAGTGTTAAGAACTGAAAAGTTTTATATTGCCATGCTTCTCTTAGAAAAGAAAAAATAAATCTGCTCTCGATCCAATGGAATAAATAAAATCTACCTTGGCCTTCTGCCCATGCGTTATGCCAAAACAAAGCTTCTTGCAATACGGACCTAGGATTCAAATCCCCAGTTCGCCATAGTATCCAATAGGGGGTTTGACTATTTGGCCAATCATCTCCAGTCCAACTTGAACGCAAAATACTGGAAAAATTTAATGAAGTAACAGATATCAAAGCTAGGTAAATTAAACTTAATCGCTTCTTAGTCATTTTGAATTTTTTCTTTATTTTGTGCACTCATAGTCTGTGGTGCTTGATTGCCATATTTATATCTAAATTACATAAATGCATCGGTGAATTATCTTTAACAATCAAATTTTTCCACCATGTTATAGTATTTATAATTGCCTCGCTCTGACTCCAAGCGGGTGTCCACCCTAGCATTTCATTACTTTGCGTAGAATCTAATTCTAATGAAAAAGCCTCGTACTGGGTTTCCTGTGAATTATTTACAGAAACCTGAAACATGTCTGGCCAAACTTTCTTGGCAATATCGATAACCTCCTGGACTTCCAAACTTTTTTCGCTTGGTCCAAAGTTAAATGCTGAATCTACTTCGCCAGACAAAGAGGAATTTAGTACCTTTATGTAGCCACATAAAGGATCAAGAACATGTTGCCAAGGCCTAGTGCTTTTTGGATTTCGAATCTCAACAGTTGTTTTGTTTAAATGACTTCGGACTAAGTCTGGTATTAACCTATCTTTTGCTAAATCTCCACCTCCGATCACATTACCAGCTCTTACAGAAATAATTTTTGGTCCCTGATTATTGATTGCAATTTGTTGCCAAGCGCTTATTGCAGATTCTGCAGCGACTTTACTAGCACTATAAGGATCTTTGCCTTTTAATGGATCATTTTCTTTAAATGGAATTCCTAGATTATTGTTATCGTAAACTTTATCTGTAGTCACAATAATGATCGACTTAACAGACTTAGTTAAAGTTCCATTCTGTAATACATTTGCAGTGCCCATGCAATTTACTTCAAAAGTTTCCGTTGGCGAGTTATATGATTCTAATACTAATGGTTGGGCTGCAAGATGCATGATTGCGATCGGATTAAATTTCTTAATAACTGATTCCACTTCGGCTTTATCCCTAATATCGCCAAAGCATTCTTTGATTTTCCCGGATAAATTTAATCTTCCGTACAGGCTGCCTTCTAGCGGTGGTAATGAAAACCCCACGACCTCAATCCCAATTTCTTGAAGCAGCATTGTTAGCCAAGCTCCTTTGAAACCAGTATGACCAGTTACCAGAACTGGCCCATTGACCAACTCGCTTAATGGTTGCTGGCGCATAGTCATAATATAACTGTAGTCTGTAGCCCCTGAATACTGTATATTAATCATCAAGATTGGATGTGCGTGGAAAAAAAGAATCACGAACTATCCAATATTATTGAAAACGAATTTGAGGTCAGACACCCTAAAATTGACTTTGTTGCTGGCAAAACGAATATTCCTGTAACTGGAAAAGTTTTTGGTACACCAGAAATTAAGGCCGCAGTAGAGGCTAGTTTAGATTTTTGGTTAACTTCTGGTCCATATACCGAAAAATTTGAAGGTGCGTTAGCTAAAGAGGTTGGAATGCGTCACGCATTTATGGTGAATTCGGGCTCCTCTGCAAACTTGCTTGCGTTAAGTTCACTCACAAGCCCAATGCATGGAGAAAAAGCTCTTCATTACGGCGATGAAGTAATTACTGTAGCAGCTGGATTCCCAACAACAGTAACTCCAATTCTGCAAAATGGCTTGATGCCTGTATATGTTGATATAGATCTAGAAACATATGTAGCAAATGAGGTTCAATTAGAAGAAGCTATCGGCCCAAAAACAAAAGCAATAATGATGGCTCATACCCTAGGAAACCCTTTTAATTTAGACCTTGTGCAGAAATTGGCAGAAAAATTCAACCTTTGGGTTATTGAGGACAGTTGTGATGCGTTGGGTGGGACTTACCGGGGCAAAAAAATAGGTTCGTTCGGCGATCTTTCAACTTTTAGTTTTTATCCTGCCCACCACATAACTACAGGTGAGGGTGGAGCAGTTTTAATTAAGAAAGTGTTTCACAAAAGAATTGTTGAATCTTTTCGCGATTGGGGTAGGGATTGTTGGTGCGCCCCTGGCTGTGATAACACCTGTTTAAAGCGATATGAGTGGAGTCTAGGCGAATTACCACAAGGCTATGATCATAAATACACGTATTCACATCTTGGTTATAACTTAAAGTCTGGTGATATTCAGGCTGCAATTGGATTGCAGCAATTAAATCGGTTGGATAGTTTTGTTAAAACTAGGCAAAATAATTGGGAATATCTATTCAATGGATTGAAACATCTCAGTGATTATTTAATTCTCCCTACCGCAACAGAGCATAGCAACCCTTCTTGGTTCGGTTTTGCAATTACAGTAAGAGATAATTCACGGATCAGTAGAAATCAAATTGTGATACAACTTAATGAAAGATTAATTGGTACTCGATTATTGTTTGGTGGTAATTTACTCAGACAGCCTGCGTTCAAAGATACGAGGCGAAGGGTTATTAGTAATCTTTCAGTCACAGATAAAGTTATGAATGATACATTTTGGCTCGGTGTTTGGCCTGGGCTTAGTTATCAAATGCTTGACTACGTGATTGAATCGTTAGAGGAAATAATCCAGGGAGAGAAATGAAAGTTGTAATTTTAGCTGGTGGACTTGGGACGAGAATTTCAGAAGAAACCGAGAATAAGCCAAAACCTATGGTTTTAATTGATGATAAGCCAATAATTTGGCATTTAATGAATATTTTTTCAACTCAAGGTTATAGTGAATTCATACTGGCTCTAGGGTATAGAAGTGACGTTATTAAGCGATGGTTAGTTGACCTAAATGACTTGGATGGAAGTATAAAAATTGATACAGCAAGCGGATCTATCACTAAAATCACTTCAACTTTAAGTACAAACTGGACTGTTCATGCATTAGAAACTGGACTCACTTCGCAAACCGGAGAAAGAATTAGGCAATGCATGGAGATTTTTGCTGGTGAAAAATTGATTGTTACATATGGCGATGGATTAGGAAATATTTCGATAAAAAGTTTACTCGATTTCCATTCTAATCATGGAAAGCTTGCAACTGTAACAGCTGTTAGACCTCCAGCAAGATTTGGTTATATGCAAATTGAGAATGGTCAAGTTTCACATTTTGGTGAAAAGAATCAAGCTGATGAAGGTTGGATAAGTGGAGGTTTTTTTGTACTTGAACCCGAGGTAATTAGTTATATTAACAACGAAAATGAGTCTTTTGAATCTGGTGCCATACCAAGGCTTGTTTCTGACAACCAGCTAATGGCATACCATCACACGGGGTTTTGGCAGCCGATGGATACTTTGCGAGAGAAGCAGGAATTAACAAAAATGGCACAAACATCAAATCCGCCATGGTTGGCAATGTGAGCCGTTGATTAATTTTTATCAAGTTTAAGCCAATCAAACCACTGCTTAAACAATAGATCCATATTATTACAGGCGTACTCCAAACTTGGAATTTCAAAATTCAAGTTTGGAACATAATATGTAGGTTCTTCTTTTATTTCACCTAGAATTCTAACCTCTAAATCAAATAACTGCCCAATGTAATTTGCCCACCAAGATATTGGTTTACCAAAATCGCTACCTATATCACAGTTTGTCACATTAGCGTTTGACATAAGGTAAATAAGTTGACATGAGAGCTCTGATGCATGCATGTACGATCTATAGCTTTCACCCAAACTTTTCACTTCAATTGCTTCTCCACTGACAGCGGATTGCATAAAATTACCTATTGCGTAATGCGACCTAGTGGAAAGATATGGACCATAAAATGCAAAAAGTCTTGCATTAATGCCATGTATATTGCCGAGAGAAGAATTAAGTTCAACGAATTCTTCTGTTTTGATTTTGGCATTTTTATATTCCTCTGAGAAATTCTTAGGATATTCAACTAGAGCCGAACGAGTTCGCAAAGGTTGGGGAGTGACTCCGATTTTGTTAATGTCGTATACTGCGCCGGAACTAGTATGAATAAATACTGGAGTAGCTGATTTATTATTAAGAGTTGCGATTATATTTTTTGCTGAGTTAAAACTAGCTTCTAAAACCGTTGATTCTGTATTTAACGTCTTTGAAGTTGGCGATGAAGCATGAATTACGTGAGTAAATTCACCTAAACTTTGAAAACTAGAGGTTAAGTCTAGTTGAACTATTGATAAATGTGGATAATTTGAAAACAGATTTTTATTCTTATTCACATCTCTTGTAGTAACCACAATTTCAATTTTAAGATTGAAATGTTGAGAAATTTGTATCAACGATTCAATCAGCCACTTTCCAACAAAACCAGTTCCCCCAGTTATCAGTATTCTCGATCCGTCAATAGATTTACAATTATCTGCATAATATTTGCAAGTTGGTTCGAAGTTTAATTTACTAATTTGCATCTTAAAATATGCTACTTGTCAAAATTAACTCTTTCGATGTCAAAAGCTGGTGGGCGTTTTCTAACTTGTGAATTTATACTCAGCACATATTCGCCAATTATGCCAAGAAAAAGCAACTGAAGGCCCCCAAAAAATAATACAACTACTATTAAGGTTGGAATTCCCATGGCAGGACGAACAGGGTTAATTAAAAAAATTAAAAACATTACAAATGCTGAAACAATAGCAATGAGTGATAAAACTACACCTATAAGCATTATTATTCTTGCTGGAATTCTTGTAGTGGAAATAAAGCCATTAAGACCTTGGTCAATCAAGCTTCTGAAACTGTTCTTTGATTTACCGTTTGCCCGTTTCCCCCAAGTGTAATCTATTGAAGAATATTGTGTCCCAGTTTGAGCGATCAACCCTCTAATGTAGGGATATTCATCATCAACTTTTAAAATTGAGTCAATAATTTTCTTATCAGCAAGCAGAAACTCGCCAGAGTTAAGTGGAATATCAGAGCCAGAGAATTTTTTAATCAATCTGTAATAAACTGCTCTGGTTGTACGCATTGCAAAACTTTCTAAACGCTTTGATCTAACCCCGTAAACGACTAATGAACCAGCCTCCCATTTTTCTACCATCTTTGGGATAACTGATGGTGGATCTTGAAGATCTGCTGGAACCATAGGAACAATAATGTCTCCTTTAGCATTTTTAAGACCATTCCATATATTTCTAAATGGTCCAATATTTTTACTATTAACAATAAGTTTAATTCTTGAGTCACTTATTGCGAAACTTTTTATTTTTTCTACAGTTAAATCTTCTGAATGATTATCTACAAAAATATGCTCGTAATTATAATTAGGCAATTCTCTAGTCATAACTGATCGAACTTCTAAAATACAAGATTCTACGCTTTGCCCCTCATTAAAACATGGGGTAATGATAGATATTAGTTTTTTTTGATTCAAATTCTCCATGGGAAAATAATAGCCAATACTCGATCAATTCGACTAGAAATCCTTAAATTTGTTAATTTAAACCATAAAGAGAGTTCAATTCGTACGTATAATGTAACGAGATTTTAAGACTCGTTTATAAGCTAATTATGCAATAATACGAGTATGACTTCTGCACAGTATGAATCTGCCGCAAAGGCGCTCTCAATCCAAGCTAGGCGCGAAATTTTACAAATGACTCATGATGCAGGCGCATCTCATGTTGGATCTGCATTGTCTGTTGTTGACATTCTATGTGCAATATATTCTAGTTCTTTAAATATAAGCTGTGAAAACTATTCCAAAATTGATCGAGATATCGTTATTTTATCCAAGGGGCACGCTTGCACCGCACTGTATGCTGTACTTTCTTTGACAGGATTTTTTCCGGAAACTTGGCTTAGAGAATACAGTAGTAACGGATCTAAGCTTGGAGGTCATGTTACGAGTGGGTACATACCAGGTGTTGAGTTATCTACTGGTTCTTTAGGGCATGGGCTGCCTTATGGATTAGGTATATCTTTAGCACGAAAGCGAACTAAGGTCTCTGGAAGGACCTTTGTAGTTATGTCAGACGGTGAATGTGATGAAGGTACAACTTGGGAATCTGCATTGATTGCAAATCATTTTGGCCTTGATAATATTTGTGTGATTATCGATAGAAATAACTTACAATCAATGGGCTCAACAGAGTCAACACTTGCACTTGAACCGTTTGCAGAAAAATGGAAAGCTTTTGGGTGGCATGTTATAGAAATTGATGGTCACAATTTTAAAGAACTATTTGAAGCTATTAAATATGCTTCAGATAAACCAATTTGTATTATTGCTAACACAATTAAAGGCAAAGGTGTTGACTTCATGGAAAATAGCGTTATTTGGCACTACCGACCCCCAACAGAGAAAGATCTCTTAGAAGCTATGGAGCAAATAGAGGGTAGTAGATCTTGAGAAATACATTCGTAAAAACTCTATATGAAGAAGCAAAGATCAATGAGAACATTGTATTAATTACGGGAGACTTAGGATTTCAGCTTTTTGATGATTTTCAAAAAAACTTACCTAAACAGTTCATTAATGCTGGCTTAACAGAACAATCGATGATGAGTATGGCTGCCGGGATTGCTTCAACCGGCAAGCGCGTTTTTGTATATAGCATTGCAAATTTTTCGACACTTCGCTGCTTGGAGCAAATCAGAAATGATGTATGTTATATGAATAATTCAGTAGTTGTTGTTTCTGTTGGCGCTGGCTTTGCTTATGGAAATTTAGGTTATAGCCACCATGCAACGGAAGACATTGCGATTATGCGAAGCTTACCTAACATGAAAGTAATTTCTCCATGCGATCAACTTGAAACTGAAGTTGTCACAAAGATTTTAGCGAGAACTAATAACCCTAGTTATTTACGCCTTGGTAAAACAGGTGAAATAGATATAAATATGAACATCCCAAGTTTAAGTAGGGGAAAATTTAATGTGTTGAGTCAAGGAAAGGATGGATACATTTTTTTCACCGGAAGTATTGGAATTATTGCTAAAAAAGCAGCTATGCATCTGGGTGAAATGGGCATAAATGTTTCCTTGATTTCTGTACCGTTTATCTCTGAATTGGATAAGAACTATTTAATTCAGATGATAGAAAATGTCCCGATTGTAATTGTCGAAGAACATGTAAGTCGTGGCGGCTTGGGCGCTGCATTCATGGAATCTTTTGTTTCACTTAATATGCAGATGAAATTAAATCATGTGAGTGCTTCTCTAGAAAGCTTAACCCTTACTGGTGATCAAGAGTTCCTTAGGGAAGCAAATGGAATTTCAATAACTAAAATTTTGGATACTTTTAAAAAAACCTAATCGATGCTCTCTCATATTTGAGAGGGTCTAGTTGGGTATTCGTACGGTAGTTTCGATATTGATTCGTCGGCTACATATGGAAATTGGTCGTGAATGAATCTATCCATCTCAGTTTTTGGAGTTATCAATGAATCTGGGGATAAAATCAAATCAAATATTTGCACATTTCCCGTAAATTTAATCTTATCAATATCACTAAGTGATTTGATTAATCTGTATTCAATTCCATACGCACTTGCTATTTTCTTGAAATCTGGCTGAGAATATCCCTCGCCGCTTGCAAAGTATCTGCCCTGGAAATAAGCATCCTGAAATTGCTTTATGATCCCATATCCAAAATTGTTCTGAATGAATATCTTAATATTTAAATTATACTGCTTAATAGTTTGTAATTCTTGAATATTCATTTGCATCCCGCCGTCACCAATGAAGCAATACACTTCAGATTTAGGATTAATTAATTTAGCTCCGATTGCCGCCGGCAAACTATAGCCCATCGGCGAATTCCCTCCCGCAGTAAATAAAAAACTAGTGTCTGGTGCAAAAGCTTGATAAACCCAACATAAATTAGCCCCACAATCTGACACGACTAAAGAATTTTTCTTGAACTTTTCTTGAATTTTAATTACTGCGTCATAAGGATTCAAGGAGCGTAAATTCGATGAGGCACTAAAACCCGAAACCATCTCTTTTCTGTTGCTAATTAACACATTGTTCCATTCAACAAATTTATTTTTAAATTCAATTTCTAAAACATTGGAAACATCAGATAAATCTTGGCAAACTGTAAGAATATTATTTTGATTCCTATATTTTTTTAATTCTTCACTATCGACGTCTATGACTAATATTTCAGCGAAAGGGGCAAATGATTTTGGATTACCAGTTCTTTGGCGGTTATCTAATCTGCTACCCAATACCAATATTTTATCTGCTGACTGTACTGTCCAATTCGCATGCCTTGAACCATATACCCCAATTGAACCTTGGTAAAAAACCTTACTTCGATCGATGTAACTCACTGCTCCCCAGCTTGTTACGTATGGAATTGAATTTTTCTCACACCAATTTTGAATAAATTTTGCTGTGCCAGCTAAGCCAGCACCAGCACCTATTAATATTAATGGCCGTGAAGACTTGTCAAAAAACCTGGAAAGAGTTTTAGAGTATCGCGGAGTAGATTTAACTATTGAGATATCTCTTAGTGCAATCTTTTTAAGTTTTTGAGAGACTTTAGCTTTTTGAATATTCATTGGGATATCAATTAAAACAGGACCCCTTCGTCCTTTTATAGCTACTTCAAGTGATTCAGGTAGAGAATGAGCAAGTTCTTCAATTGATTTAATTTTTTTTGCCCATTTTGTAATTGGTTTTACGATTGAAACAATATCTGTTTCTTGAAAACCAGCCTGCCTAACATTTGCCCGTAACGTTTCCCTGCTTTCATTTTCATTCACTTGTCCAGTTATATGAAAACTTGGAATCGAATCAAACCATGAGCAAGCAATTCCGGTAATCAAATTCGTAGCTCCAGGCCCACTTGTTGCTACTGTAACTCCGAGTTTTCCAGTGGTTCTCCAAACCGCATCAGCCGCCATTGCTGCTGCTTGTTCATGTTGAAAACAAACATAATCTATTTTTTTATGCCGCCCAATCGCATCAACTATAAATGCGCAAGCACCACCAGTAACTAAGAAAACCTTTGAGGAAAGATTTTTTGCAATGAAATCCGCAACCAAATCTGAACCAGTGTATGATTTCAAAATTAGTCACCTCGCCTAGTGGACTGTGGTGTGGACTGGGGCTACGAATGAGAATATTATATAACAATGAAGGATTTATACAATGAATATACACAACTGAATACGGTAACTAGTCCGAGATTTTGGCTATAAATCTTGTTATCTATAATGAATAAAATATCAAAAATTGTTTCGAAAATTTTGCTATGACAAATGAAGACAAAGGTTGGGCTACCCTAATTAATCCACAGCCTATGTTTGATATTTTAGCCAAAGCTAATGCTAAAGAAATTTCAGGTGATTACGTAGCACGGATGGAGATAGGGGATACACCTGGATTTCGTAATGTTCAAATTGAAGAATTATTAAAAAAGTTTTCAACCACCCCACATAGGTATTCACCTTCCCGCGGAGAATCAGCACTTATAAATGTGTTATTCAAAAAAGAGTGGCCCGATATCGATTCTAGGTATAGCGGAATAAGTATTGCTCCGGCAAATTTCTTAATCATGGCGTCACTAGCTTCAATAACTAGTCCGGGAGATGTTGTTTTGATTCCTGACCCTGGATTTCCAACCTATGAGCTTGTTTGTAAATTTTTGAAACTGAAAATTCAAAGATATAGCTCTTTACCAACAGATGGTGAACTTAGAATTAGCAATTTAGAATTTATTTCAGAAGATAAACCTAAGGTTATTATAATTAATAACCCATCAAATCCAATTGGTCTTGCATATAATGGTAAAAGTATTTCATCATTTCTTAATTCCATAGCAAAGTCAGAAGTAAAAGTAATAATTGATGAAACTTATGTTAATTTAGTTTATGACGATGTAGATGCTTATATTCCAGATATTGACGCAATAAGAATTAGAACTTTTTCGAAAGAATATTGTGCTCCAGGTTTGAGAATTGGATATTGTCTTGCCAGTAACATTATTTCACAAAAAATTTCAGACTTTATTTCATTAACTATATCTTGCACACCAAAGTTTATTCAACTTGCCGTAGCAGAGTATTTAGAATCAAGCGAAAGCACTAATTTTAATAGAGAAATAAAAAAAGAAATGATTAGGAGATTCAAAATGCTTAAGGAAATTATGCCTACAAATTCACTCTTAACTAATCCAAACGCTGGTTTTTACGCTTTGATTAAAACTGGAAATGCAGAAAAGGCATTTGATTTCTTCTTAGAAAATAATGTTTCAACTTGCCCCGGTACAAGGTTTGGCGATACAACAAAGGGAGCCTTGAGAATAAGTATTGCTGGGAATTCTAATAATATTGAAAAAGATTTCATTCTTCTAAAAAATGCCTATATGGCCTGGCAAAATGAAAATTGTTAGCAATTCATATTGATATATAGATACTTTACAAATTGTATTTTAGTAAAGTAATAAATTATGTAATTAAAAACGGAAATCTCAAAGGACTTAAAATGTTAATAAAAGGTTAACGGTAACTTGCCTTATTAATTCGATCGCATATAGCCTCTGCAATTCCACCACCAGTTGGAGCAATGATATAAACTTTTTTCAATAATTGATGATCGGCTAAATTAAGTGAACTGTATAAAACTCTTGCAAACTCTCCATTATTTTTTGGACTAGCTAACCTAATCACTCCCATCGGAGTCGGAATGTTTGATAGCGCAATAAATCCATCACCAGGAGAGGGTGTCCCATTAATAAAAACTTTTGCATTCGGAGCATAGTGTGAATTAAACAAGCCAGGTGCACTTATTTTATTAGTATCTAAATTTAACTTTTCAACTTTATGGAGCAATAATGAATCAATCATTTCTTTTGTAATCGCACCTGGCCTCAATATTATTGGTTGATCTTTAGTACAATCAATAATTGTCGACTCAATTCCAACTTGGGATGAACCTCCATTCAAAATCATGTCCTTAACCTGTAATAATTCTCCTAATTCACTTGTAACTGCACCTGCATCGGTGGGTGAAACTTTGCCAAACCTATTTGCGCTTGGAGCAGCAATTCCAAAGCCTCCTTGCGCATCAAACTCATTAAGTAAAGCCAGAGAAACAGTGTGTGAAGGGACTCTGATACCAACACTATTCTGCCCACCAGTTATGAAATCTTTTGCCAATGTTGTTCTAGGTAAAATCAAGGTCATTGGTCCCGGCCAAAAATCTCTTGCAAGTTTGATCGCATACTCAGGGATATCTTTTGCCCATTTATCCAATTTGTTCATAGAAGATATATGAACTATTAATGGATGGTCAGTGGGCCTACCTTTGACCTCATAGATTCGTGCCACGGCTTTTTCATTTGTAGCATCCGCACCTAATCCATAAACAGTCTCAGTTGGAAATGCCACCAAATACCCCACTTTTAGGGCAAGAGCTGCGTCCTTAATGATTGATGCCGTGCAGTTGGAAATGATGGTCATAGGGATAATTGTTGCACTTAAATCATCTTTGGTTTTTTACGCCTAATTACTTACTTAGTTTTGTCCTACTTGAATGACCCGATACCCTTGCCCCTCCACTGTCCCCATCGTCTAGTGGCCTAGGACGTCGCCCTTTCACGGCGTTAACACGGGTTCAAATCCCGTTGGGGACGCAAAAGTGAATTGAGAAGTAATTTTCAACTCACTTTAAAAGCTGGCCCAGTAGCGCAGTTGGTTAGCGCGCCGCCCTGTCACGGCGGAGGTCGCGGGTTCAAGTCCCGTCTGGGTCGCGATTTATTTTTAAACTTTTTAGTTTTAACCTCTACTTTTATCAGAGACAAAACTATAAAAATTAGGAAATAAATTTGATTGGCTTGGTAGCTCAGTTGGTACGAGCGAACGACTGAAAATCGTTAGGTCGCCGGTTCGATCCCGGCCCAAGCCACGTACTTTAAGAATAATCTATAAATTAGGTTTATATTTAGATTATTACTTTGGAAAATTTGCGAAGGGTCATTTAATAAATGCAAAACATAATATCTTTGATAAAAAGATATCGACCAATGTTACGCTGGGCATTAGTGGGCATAGCTACCGTTGTAATCGACTATCTGATCTTTATCGGTATGTACTCTGTGATTACTTCAGTACTGGTTGCAAACTTTCTAGCTGGATTATTCTCGATAACATTTAACTATCTTGCTCATTACTTTTGGTCATTTGAAAGTGATGCTGCCCACGGTAAATCTGGCAGTAAGTACCTGGTAAATCTCATTATTTTCTGGAGCTTAGGAACATTACTTCTAAAAGGTTTAATTACTGCTGGTATTGATCCAAAGATTGCAAAGCTAATTCCAATTCCTTTTATTGCTCCTCTTAGTTTTTTATCACTTAAGTTTTTTGTCTTTAAGAAAAAGGTTATCTAAAAGATAATCTTAAGATTTAAGCAGAGCCAGATTTTCTTCTATGCATCTTTGGGGCAGCCCCACCAGTTTGGCCGGCACCAACCTTAGAGCCACTTGTTGGCCCAGATGATTTGCCTGAGTTTTGCCCCTTTTGTTTTTTAGCGAGCGCAGCCAACATCTTCGCCTTTGGATCTTGCGCAGATTCATTTTGAGTGTTTTCGATCTTCTTATCCTCACTCATTTTTTAATTACCGCCTAATCTTTGATTACCATCTGAGCTTGCTGGTGCGATTGATTTTAATAAAGCTCTAACCTCAGACTCCTTATAGCGGCGGTGTCCACCTAAGGTTCTAATGGAGGTTAACTTGCCAGCCTTTGCCCACCTGGTAACTGTCTTTGGATCTACTCTAAACAAAGATGCCACCTCAGCTGGGGTTAGTAACTTCTCTTGGTTACTTGAGGTTAGTGATGCAAAGTTTGATTGACTCATCTTCTCTTAACCTCACTTAAAAAATGTCTGATTTAAACCTTATGGGGTAAGTATCCCTTTAAATATATTTAAGGACAAGTATGAGTGTATTTAGGTGGCTGACTCCAGTGCTGAAACCCGGCGCCAACGTGAGACCAGCCTTTCATAGCCACGTCCTGCAAGTGCGCCATCACCGGAAGCAAGCCCTGCAATGGAAGAGGTGACATCTTCAATAGATGTGTCGGCATCTAGCCCTACTTCGCCACTTTCAATTAATTGATTAT
>Ga0129333_10000573_pt1 | contig 30651 bp, 46 predicted proteins | sample CPB6_08_DNA_FD_94474 | JGI IMG/M metagenome (GOLD analysis project Ga0129333, IMG submission 94474) | Freshwater to marine salinity gradient microbial communities from Chesapeake Bay, USA - CPBay_Sum_0.6_0.8_DNA | ecosystem: Environmental > Aquatic > Marine > Coastal | place: USA: Chesapeake... | reverse complement strand
ATCAAAAAACTCGTTTTCTTTTTGACCTTCAAATGTGCAAACAATCGTGATTTGGGTGTCTTTTTCAACAGTTATCATAGTTTATCGTTTTGGTTCTACAAATATAAGAACATTAAACGACAATCACAAAATTTTCTCTGTATTTGTCTGGTACAAAATTTTCTTCTTTGAATTCGTGGCAATTACAATTTAGACAGGTCTCCCCATTACATTCGTTATCTTTTTCTTTTACAAAACAAGTAAATCCTTTTTCAACTATTTCATTCAAATGCCAAGGTGCGAAGTCAAAATATTCTTTGGTATCTGACTTATAAAACCAATACACATCTTTCTCAGTAAGATAAACTCTTCTCTCACCTTTTTTGAATTGACCTTTGTTCATAACGTGGTCAATCTCAGTATAAAGTTTTAATGTGGGACCATTCTCATATGAGATATAATAATTATTGGGTAATATGGGCTGGTCATCCACAAAATAATACTCAACAGGAGTGAATCCAGATTTAAGTTCTTCTTTTACTATATGGTCATAAGTAGCGATGGTCATACGACCTTCTTTACTCATAATTGTTTTGCACTGTGTAATCTCTTCGTTTGGTTTTGGAATTACTACCAAAGATACTTTTTTATTCATCGTGTTTCTTTTGTCACTAATGCCTCAACTTTACTTTTCATTCGTTGGGCGAGTTCTACCTCATTAACGGATGTAAGTATAAGGGACTCTTTCAAAAATTTAAAGGGTATGTGAAAGAGAAAATCCTCTCCGTTGAAAAATGACAAGTCGTCTTTCAGTTCCAAAGAAGCGTTGATTGCTTTAAGAAATAGTTTGAACTGTATTGCGTCTACGATTGTCTCGTTTATGAGAGTTCCGAAAGTTTCGTGTTGGATTTTGATTGAGAATGTTTTCATTATTTTCCGAGTTTACCGTCTTTAAAAATCATACAATAAATTAAGTATAGACAAAGTGCTGTCATACCTACAAAATAAATTACTTGTCCTACTGTCATAGTAAAAAGGCGTTAGCAACTGTTACAACTACTTTTAGAATAATCACTGTCAGACAAAAAACCGCTCCGACAACAAAAAAGATATCATCAATTCCTTCTTTCATAGTTTTTGTTTTTGGTTCTACAAAGGTAAAAAAAGTTTTCTGAAAAACAAAACCCCACTTATCAAAAACTAATTCGAAAGTGGGGCTTAAAGTATAAACCAACTAAATATAGGGGGTTTTGTTGGCTGATATTATGATAACATAAATATCACATAATTTCCGAAAATCAATAGTATGTAAAAAAAAATTCAATATTATAACTTAATTGTTGAAAGTTTTTTTGATAATAACTTGTTGATAATCTCTTTTAGTCCTGAACCTAATGGTGAAGGTAAATTATCTATGGTAAAATATCCACATTCTTGGTGTTCTTGTCCATCTTTCGCACCTGTTAAATCAGGATAAATTTCTTCATCTGAATCCATAACAAACACACTTAATATTCCTCTCACATAATTATTTGATTCATCATTAGTTTTGATTCCACCCACGTAAGCCAAATCTCTCGGACTTACTTGAATGTTGGTTTCTTCATATAATTCTCTTATAGCACAAGACACCTTATCTTCGTTTTTTTCTTGGTGACCGCAAGGAATTGACCACTCACCTGGTCTTGAATCCTCATCAAGACTTCTTTGGCAAAGTAAAACCTTATCTTTACATCTGATTAAAACACCTGAGTATCTTTTCAATTCCATTTTCTTGTTATATTTATCTGTATGATTATAACTATAAATAGTTTAAAGTTCAAAGTTAAAATTGCCGCTACAAGAGAAGCCATTCAAAATGGCATGAAGAAAAGAAGGTTCAATAATGGCTTTGATGGTATGTTATTTCTGATGGGTTCTGGCAACCATTCATTTTGGATGAAAGATTGTATTGTTCCTTTGGACATAATTTTTATTGACGGGAACGAAATTACAAAAATTCATTCAAAGTGCGAACCTTGTCACGAAAAAAATTGTCCTCGTTTTGAGGGATTTGGGGATTTAATCCTTGAATTAGAAGGTGGAACTTGTGAAAGGTTAGGTATTGAGGAAGGTGATGTAATCAATATGATTATTTAGATTATTTCATATTTTTTTGTAATAGAAGTCTTTAATTCCATTACTTTGATGGATATCGTATCCTAATTTTTTATATAAATTTTGGGCGGGCTCATTGTTCCGATTTGTTATTAGTGTTATATAATCGAACCCCATATTTTTAGCAATTTCATGACATTTTTCCATCAAACTCTCACCATAACCATTTCCTCTGTAATCAGGATAAACTTTCAAATCATGTAAGTATAACGAATTTTTTGAATTGAAAAATTCGTCTTCACATTTTTTTTTACAAAACTCGGAATTTTTATAAAACATTGGTATGTCCGAATCTAAATCCCATGAATCTTCGAAATTTAAGAGGTTTGAATGTCCTATCTTTTTATCGTCGAAAAGATAAATATGTATTCCAGGGGGTTTTCCTATATCTCCTGATGTTCCAAATTTTACGTTAGAATTAGATTCTTTGACTTTTTTTTTTAATTTATGTTCAATCTCATTCATGTTTTGACCGCCACTAATTTTATTTTGTAATATTTCAATAAACTTATTTTGAAAATCTTTAACTAAATCAGAGGATGTTCTTTTCACTTCGAATTGTTCCATAGAGTCAGTTACTCCGCCTTCTTTCCTGATTTGATTGAGTCCCGCCGATATTTGTTTTTCAGACAAACTTCTGAACTTTAATAACTTACTTTTTAATTCTTTTACAAAAGAATTATCACCTTCATAATTTGCTATCGGTAAAGTTTCTTTCGGTAAATCTTTCGTGTAAGGTTTGTCGTATCCACTATAAACATAATTTATTGCAGAAATGTTTGTTATACATTTGTGTCCCCCTGAATTTTTCTTTAGAAAATCGTAGGCGTTTACAGAGTTAGTGATAGGGTCATAAGAAGGTGCCTTACCATACATTGCAATCATATCTCTTTGTGTAAAACCAACAGATTTTTCAGTAGCTTCTCTTTCAGCAATTTTTTTAATAACTCTATATGATAAAATTTCTTTTTCAAGTTCAGGTTTGAATATTTCTAATACTTCATCCTTGATTGGTCCTAAATCGATACCTTTCAAGGCTCTATTTTCTTTATATGGATTACAAGAAACTTGAACCATACCGACCGGAGCTCCAATACCTGTAACCAAGAAATCCGCATCAGGGTATATATCAAAAGGAACATATCTATCGTAAGACCCTTTTTTCATCCTACCTAATCCGTATTGGACTAATATGTTACCTAACTTTTTGATTCCCTTAGTTTCATCTGCCCTTTGTTTGATGAACTCTTCTTGGTTTTTTTGCATAGTTTCAACATCAGCATAATTTCTTTCTACCGCTAACTTTTTAATATTGTTGTATATACTAATCAAACTTGGTTCAGAATTCATAACCAAATATTCCATAAATTCGGGATAATTTTTGTAGGCTAAAAGGAGTTTGTTAGTAACCAAACCAAAAAGAATTTTATTTTCTCTCAGGGACTTATCTTTATCAAAGTTATAAACAAAATTCATAACCACTTTTGGTGTGATTTTGTTTTCAGCGAATTTTGCGGAATCTACCATTGAAATTACGAATATGTCATCATTGGGAAAAATTTCTTTTGGTGATATTATTTGAGATATTGTTTCGACATTTGATTTTGCTTGTCTGAAGCTTGTTGATGTGTGTCCTTCTACTCCTGATTGTGAATCGTGGTGGTCTGTGTGTATTTCGAACATTACCTTACCGTGAGCAAAATCAACTAGTACTGGCATTATTCCACTTTCAACATCGACCTTTTTAATTGCCCATTCTTTTTCTCCGTATTGAATGACTTCACAGTCGACGACTTTGAATCCTTGGTTTTCCAAATACTCTCTCATCGCTATGGCTGTAGTCACTCCATCCAAATCTTGATGAAAATATATTTTTGCCTCCTTAAATCTTTCTAATAAAGCATTTATATTTCTAATACCAGATTCATTCAATAATTTCTTAACTAATCTGTCTACCTGAGACTCCGATAAAATAACTGTATTCATATCAGATAAATACCATATAAAACAAAAAAACCAACTTAAAGTTGGTCTTCTTTTATCTCTTCGAGAGTTTTAAAGTAATTTACTCTTGTTTCAGCGACTTGACAATAATTAGGCGAAAGTTCGATACCAATCCATCTTCGGTCTAGTATCTGTGCCGCAACCAGACTTGTTCCGCTTCCTGCAAATGGGTCAAGTACAATATCGTTTTTGTAAGATAGTATCTTGATAGCCTTTGTAGGTATGTCCATCGAGAACGTTGCCTTGGTAAGCGGTCTTGAATCATTAAGGTATTTCCATTGTCCATAAACTAATTCAATAAATTCACGTTTATCCTCCTCCTTATAAACCACCTTGGTTTTATAAGTTCCATCTTCTTGTTCCACTTGGGTTGGTTCTCCCTTCCATTGTGGTTCCCCTTTTACTTTCTTAATATGTTTGTTTTTATATGCAAGTATCACACACTCCTTTGGGTTATAGATATAGGGGGAAGATGGGCTCATCCAACTACCCCAAGCAGTGGTCTTACTTCGGTGGGGTGAATCTTCTTCTAAATCGACAATACCAAAAAACTTAAACCCAATTTTTTTCATTATCTGATATATCTCCGACACAAAGAAAATCCGACCACCTTTATCTTGGCGATTGATTTCATAAGGAATGTTAATGGCAACTCTACCGTCATCTTTTAACACTCTAAATGCTTGGGTTAACCAATCCTCCGAGAACTTTAAATATTCTTCGAAATAAACATCATCATTATGAACATCATATGCAATCCCTACTCCATAGGGTGGAGATGTCACAATTAAATCAATAAATGATTCAGGAAAGGTTTTGAGAACCTCAACACAATCTCCATTTATAATCTTTCCTGTTTCAATCATTTGTTTTCTAACTTATTTATTTTATGTTGTAAGTACCAAAGAGCCTTTTTCAAATCCTCCAATTCTTTTTCAGGACTTTTCTTTCCCGCCCTTGATATATATTTCACTGTGTTACCCAAACAAAAATCCAAGTCCCAAGCATCAATCACCTTTATCGCCTCATATGGATTTGACTCACCTCCGTAATGTTTAGGATGATTTACCATTTCTTTTTCCATATCAGGATTTGATTTTATAAAAATTCTTATAATCGTTTGACTCTTCTATAATACCCTCCTCAATATATTCTTTCAGTATTTCAATTGCCATATACTCACTACAATTCAAAATACTTTCGGCAATAAAAGAGATATGTAAGGGACCTCTAAGTTTATTTAGAAGAATTTTTTCTTTGTTTTTTGGAAGTGGTTTCGTCATTTGATTCAACTTTTGGTGAGCGTGTTTGTTTTTTCCATTCTGATTTCGATACATATTCCCAACCATATTTCACTTTTGGTTCGGCTTCCTTTTCTTTTACTCGTTCGATTTTACCTGTTGTTTTGTTTCTTAGGGTTTTCATATATTCCAGTCTTTTATTTGTTGTAAGATTTGTTTTTCGTTTTGTCCGTTTTGAAATAACTTATATACATCCGTTGCGAACTTATCTATAAAGATTATCGCATCTGCTTTGAATAATTCACGCAGAGTTTGTCCTCGTTCAAGACTTGTTTTTATCTGTTGGATTGTCAGAAATCTCTTTATCATCGGGATATTTTATTGAATTGATTAACGCTCTTAACTTCTTTCCCAAAGTATAATCATTTGGATTTTGATTGACAAGTTTTTCGATTAACTCGTATGTGATTTCTGTTTTCATACTCTATCGTATTTTAATGACAAAGATTGATTTATATAACTTAATACTCTTCTTTTGAATATTGGTAATAATGTTTGTTCTAATGGGTAGTCATCTCCGCCTGATACTTCAAATATTGGGTATTTGTTATTAACGTCTGGTTTATTCCATTTGCTGAAATTATTAATTATTTCTGTTAAAGTCAAATCATCTTTTGGACCAGAGTAAATTTGGTTTGAGAAATTTCTATATTCAACCGACCCTTTTGTTTTCTTTAACTTATATTCCCACACGTAAAGAGTTTTTTCTTTTTTGTTATGGTAGTAAAAGTATCCTGACTTTTTCGATAATTCGTTTTTATTTCTTCTTAACTGAACTGTAATACTTTCATTTACCAAACCCCATATTGATTTTGCAATATTAAAGTAATCATAAATCTTTGGGGCTGTGTATTTTAGTATTTCTTGGTATTGCTGCTCCTCATCAGAATTAAGTTGGGGTATTTGATTATATTTCAAATCTGAAACCAAAAGTTCATCATCAAAGTATTCAAACTTCTTGTCTGTTGATAACATTTTATTTTCACCAATCATCGTTCTTACGTTGGCAAAATGTAATGACAATTCTATAAATGATGGATAAACCTCGAACTTATCAAACCTTTCATTAAGTTTTTGAAAATAACTTAATAAGACATATTGTTTGTGTTCTAAATCAATTGGGGTTTGAAATACCCAATCTGTATTTAACAAAAACTCAAAACCTTTTTTTAATTTTCTTCCCGACATAATTTTTCTTTTTCTAAATTATAATAAAACGTTGGGATTTATTAAAGGTTAATTTATTCTCATTACAATATATGCAACTTCGTTGATATATTCGGTTTCATAACTTCCATCGTATCCATTCATTAAACCATATCCGTCTGAATCAACGTAGGCTTGTGCAAGTGCTGATTTATCAACCCAATCTTCAATATCCATTCCAAATTCATCTAATTTCGCTGCGAAATCATATTTGACATCATCCAATATATCATCAAGTTTTCTTTCAATCATATCCTCTGTTGGTTCTTTGTCAGGTTCAATTCCATCTAGTTCTTCTTGGGCGGTTTCAATATTTGATTCAATTTCTTTTATTTTCTCATCCAAATCATAATATTCTTCACTATCGGAATCCTCAAGATTTCTTTGCTCTTCTTCTGTTTCTGATAGTAAATCTTCCATTTCTTCAATATAACTCTCCAATTGTTCTTTGCGAGCCTCTTGTTCTGTTGTTAGTTCAAAATCATCGTCATCAAAATACGCCTCAATATTATTTCTTATGTAGTCATCATAGAAATCTCTGAAATAATCCAATATTCCTTCTTCATCTAAGTGGTCTTTCCAAAAATTTTCATTAAACACTCGAACTCCATTTTCATCAATATATTGCTCGGCATATTCCAAGGCTGCGGCTTCGGCATCCTCTTCTTTTCCTGCAACATATTCATTACCTTTGGCAGCGCCCCACTCTAAATCAAATCTATATAATTTACCATAGAATTTATATCTTGATGGGACTAAATCATACACATCATACTTTTCTTCTATTTCTTCAATTCTTCCTTCTATTTCAGAAATTTCATCAGATAATTCATCACTTTCATTTCCTTGTTCTTGGTCGTAATATAAATTACCCAATCTTTCTTTTAATCCTCTGAGTTCTTCGGTTTCTTCTTCTGTTCTAACATTCTCGTCATTATATTCCATTACTTTGATGACTGCGTGTGCCGCTAATCCTTCGAGGTCTCCATTTTCTATATTCCAATCATCATCTTCTCTTCTTGACTGCGCTTCCGACATTAGACCAGCAATTCTTTTTCTTTCTCTGATTTTGTGCATTTCACTTCCCCAATCTGAGACTCTACCCGCTATTTGCACACCTTCGATAGATGCTATACCAGTATCAACTATATCTAAATTACCATTAACTCTGATAATAGGGCCCAAAGATTTTACCTCTTTTCCTCTTAATTTCAAATCACCATTAATAACAATTTTCTTATCCTTGAATTTTCTTAATTTGGATAAGGCATTTAAGTTATAATCAATCGCTGGAAGTAATCTATTGAGTTCTTCTGAATTAATATAAATTTCGTCATTTGGTTCTTCTACTTCATCCTGTTCTTTAAGGATTTGTATTAACTTTGTTATATCTTGTTTTTTTAATGTAATTTTCTCCATAATGTTATCGATAAATATCTGAAATTATTTACTATGAAACCATATTGATAAATATTTATTGAGAAATAAACTATTTAAAAATTATTTGCTATGGGATGCGGATGTAAAAACAACCAACCTCAACCTCAACAACCTCAACCTCAGCCCCAGCCACAACCTCAACCAACTGGACCACAAAACAGTGCAATTCAAGAGGCGGTTAGGAAAACTGTTGAGAAGTATTACAAGAAGTAATTAAATATTGAGTGGGGTTAAGAATTAAACAAAGGGGACCAAAAATCCCCTTTTTTATTATATTTATGTTATTATGGCATTAAAAAACTTAATAGATAGATTCAATAATAATGACTTAGAGTTTCTTACCGGTTTTCTTGGTAATAAAGATGAAGAGGAGTGGGACACTATAAGAAGATTTTTGAATTTAGTTGAGAAAAAGGGGTTGATAGAATTTATTTCTCCTGGAGAGAGGAGTTTTGAATACAACTATATTCAAAATATGTTTGATAAATATTTGTTTAATAATCCCGAAACAAGAAATAAATTCATAGAGTATGTTGCAAGAGGTTTGTGGAGAAATATTTCATATGAAAATGGTAGAATATTTTTGGTTTTAAAAGATATGGAAGACTTGGCTCAGTTATTTTGTTTCGGCGACGAGACAAGAAGTGGTCCATCATCTTATGACTTGGCTTATAGCATATTGAGAGAAGATAGTTTTGAACCTTATTACGATACAACACAGGATGTGCATAAAGATGTTATAAAAGTTCTAACAAAAGAAAATTTCAAAAAACTTTGTAATATAATTTCACAAAATTTTGACACTTTGAATATTAATGAATATTCTTATAAAATTCATAATACTCTTATACCTAATTTGGCAAGTTCGGATGGAGATGAAAACACTTTACGATTTTCAGAAAAAAATGTTGCTGAGATGTTGAAAGATTCCAACACATTTAAGTTTTTGAAAGATGAGGTTTTCTCTGATGATTTTAGAATTTCTTTGAGGAGTTGCCATTCTGATGCTTATAACGGTGCTTTGTCAGATGAATACTATAAATCTATAAGAAAAGAATTGGAATCAGTTGGTATCGGAAAAGGTGTTTGGAGTTCTGATGAAAATAAAAAAAATATTTATAAAATAGACATTACAGAAAATTTCTTGGGGTTAATTCGTGCTTTTATTGAATCACATATTGGTTATGGTACTAATTTAAGCGACTTCACCAACTATTTTAGTTTAGTAGAAGAGACAAGAGATTATAGCGACGAATATTCCTGTTTAAAATTAAGTATTTCTGATTATCCCGACTATAGAAAAGTAATAGAGTATATCAACGATTCATTTTTTGACCATTTGGAACTTTAAGGATTAATCCTATCTGATATTTTATAGATTAGTTCCTCTTCCTCGTTTGTTAATTTGAATTTATTATTAAGTAATGATAAAACTTTGTTATTGTATTCATCATCACGATTTTTATCAACAGATTTAGAAAGTTTTGCGGTGATATTTGCGTCGTTCAAACATTGCATAACCCAATTGATATCTAACTCAGATAATAGTTCTTCAAACATTTCTTTTTTCTCGTAAGATGTCATACTCCAAAGAACATCTTCTACCTCGACCGCTATTGTCATATAAATAAGTTTTGAGAAAATATAAAAAATGATGTGATAAATGTCAAATAGTGTTTAGAGTATCATTTATTTTCTTTATCAATTCTAAAAAAAGTTATGAGATACATAGATTCAAAATCAAAAAGAGGTTGTGTTAATTTATTTGCGGATTATATCCTTAAAAAGTTTGACTCTGAAACAATTATAGAAGTTTCAGATTGCGGACCATTCTTTGTTGTTAAAGGAGAAACACCACTTACAGATGTTGTAGATTTAGGACCAATCAAAGAACGATTTTTGAAGGATTACCCGAACGCATATATCAAAACATTTAATGTTATTGATTTAATTACTTATAACACAAAACCCAAATTGGACCCAACTTGGTTTAAGTATTACGACACAGAAAGACAAATATATTCTCGAGATACTATTGATGGTCAAGAAAAAACTTTTGGTTATGAGCAAACCATCATAACCTCAGAATTTCCTCACGGATATGGATTGGATATGGGTAGATTTGAATTTTATTTTGGAGAATATGTATCAAATCATATTTTCAATATCACCAATACTAACTCTATAGAAATACGACATACTAAAGATGAGTTTATTGAAAACTTCAAATTAATGTTAAGTTTGGATAAATCTTTATTATCAGAGGAATATATTTTTGAGTTACTTTTGGATGTATTTTACACTCAAGAAAATATCAAGGAAATAAGGGAAATTATTAACTCTTATGATGTATTAGAGGATTTACTTAATCCTATTGAATCTAAACCTTGGATTATTAAAAATAAAATAGAAGATATTGTGGTGTTTTAATTAAGTAGGAGAACTCTACCGTAGATTGCTTTGGATACGAAGTTTCTTGCCTTATATCTTATTTTAAATACATATACATCTTGTTGGCACAGGTTACCTTTATAGTATCCATCCCACCTATATTCAAGAGCGTTTGATACAAATATGAGTTCTCCCCACCTGTTATATATTTCCATACTGAACTCTTCAATTTCGGTTCCATATGCACCAAATACATCGTTTATGTTATCACCATCAGGAGTAAATGTGTTTGGTATATACAACGTAAAATCAGGGCAACCTTCAACAATAACATCCAACTTACTATTACTTACACATCTACCATTTGAGAACTGAGCGATAATTGTATAGTTTCCTGGTTCAGTCCATTTGATTGTTAATGTGTTTTCAGTTGACGAGCCAATAATAGTTGCTTCGGGATTTACAAACCAAGAACTAAAATATCCTGATGGAGGATATACCGTGTATTTTTTTAATACAAAAGTTGTATCACAAAGGTTAATTACTTGTGGGTCCTCACCTACAGGAACAGCAGAAGAAAGTATAAATATTACTGTAAATATCAGTAATACCTTCGCTGTAAATGAATTTAATACCCCCAGTATTTTCATTAGTCAGTATAGATTATAGGTGTGGTAGGAGGAGGAGTTATCACAATTAAACCATTTCCTGACATAGGACAACCATTTGCATCAATGGATGTAAAAGTAATTGGGTAGTTGCCAGGTGCTAACCCTGCTGCGTTAAACACACTTCCTGTTACACCTACACCACCAAATACAGGATTAGTTCCAAGTGGATTGGCAGTCAAGTTTATGGTTCCGTTTCCTTGACATAACGCATCGTTAATTACAATAGGAATTGTCGGAGGATAAACCGTAATTTGTGCGGTCGCAACAGAAGAACACTCACCAATTGTTTTTGTAATTTCAATTGTATAAACACCTGGTGTTGTCCAAGTAACCTCAATTTGGTCTCCACCTGAAATTACGTTAAAAGGAAATGCTGGTGTGATTGAAAATGAATAAGTGGCGTTTGGGTCGATAACTTGGTCACCATATACTTGAACATCATTAGGACAATAAAAATCACCATTTGCAGGATTGGGGGTTGGGACTTGCGAATATCCTACAACAGATAAGATTGTAAGAATAAGTGTAAAGATTATTTTTTTCATAATTAATTTGTATATACTGATACTGTTATACCTCCAGGCGGAATATTAACAACTTTGTTTATTGTGGTAGATGTACAAGGTCCTGTAATGGTAACTGAAACATTATACACCCCTGATAATAAATATGTGTGATTTGGGTTTTGTTGAGGTGATGTTGTCCCATCTCCAAAGTCCCACAGGTAAGTATATTGAACATTTTGAGACAAACAATCTGTGTTTTGAGAGATTGGAATTGAGAAACTGGCGGTAGTGCAATTAATAGTGGGGTCAGGTAAAACGAATTGTTGTTGAATATAAAATGACGCAAAATTTGGTAGTCCCATTCTACTTGACCTATTTGCAAGAGGTAATGACAAATTGGTATAATTACATCCCAACCCTACGACATTTGGATTATTGATAACAGATAATGAATCATTATTTCTTGCAACATATATCTTCCCATCAGGTCCCCTTTGAATTGAACCGATAAATGGTCCTGCGTTTGATATGGTTGTTCTTGATGATTGTATTTGAGGTATTGTTCCCGCACATAAGTTCCACTGCATAAGTAGTCCTTGATTGGTGCCAGCATATAATACTTTACCATCAGGTGAGAATTCAACACCATACACACCTAATTGAGTATGTAAAGTGACTCCATTTGAAACATATCCTGTCGCTGGGTCAAAGTCGTATAATTCTACTTTATTGATTCCACCTGTTGTTGTTCCATAGTAACAAGCGGCTAATTTTCTACCATTAGGCGATGCTTTCAATTGTCCATAAGATGATTGTGAAACACCATTTATAACACTACCGGCATTTGACCAAGATGTGATAACTCCAACACCCGCAGAGTTGACTGACCATGCCCTAAAAGTATTGGTTCCCCAATCGTGAGATATCACCCAAATGTCTATGTTGTTACAGTGTCTTACCGCGCATAATTTTTCGGTGGATGGAGTGTTTAATGAAACATTTTTTGTTATCACGGCACCTAATCCCAAACTACCATTCATATCAACGGTAGAATAACAAATACCATTTGGTCCGACATCATTATCTGATGTAAAAATATAATATATGTTTGGTTCATTAGGTTTCTGAACTATGATTGCTGATTGTGTGGATGAAGCATCTCCGAACAAACCCAACCCATTTGTCATAACCGCATGAAACCTATTATAAACGGTGACACCATCTGTATAAAATAGTAAATTACCTGAATTATCAGATATTGTCGCAACCCCTTCTGTAGTGTTTAAAACTCCGTTGGTAAGTGCAACAGGACTTCCTGAATTAAATGTTATTCCTGCAAACGCTCCGAAATACCAATTAGTGGTTGGACCAGGTATTTGTCCAAAACAAAATACTGATAATAAAATTAGTATTAACGAGTACGAGAACTTTTCCATTTTCCAATTCTAAAGGTCAAACCGCCATCTACACCAAAAAAATAACTTCTAAATGTGTTATCTTCTACAACAGGTGTGATGTTAGTTTTTGAAAATAGAGCGATATTAAAACCTAACCAATCAGTCAAATTAAAATATACTCCAGACCTCAAATATAAACTAAGAAAATTTTTTTTAAACTGATAGGGAACAAGTGGTGAATCAAAACCTACTGTATTAGATATCGTAGATTGTAATTGTTGTGATATGTGGTTGAAAGATGGACCGAATTCAACAAATAAACTTTGTCCTACTGATGGATAATAACAGGCGGTAGGTGTAATTGAATAACCATCTACTTGTATTCGTTTTTCTATAAACTTAAGTGAGGTCAATGGAATGGATTCAGGAACCTGTCTGATGTTCTGCGCATACTGAAACTTATTAAATTCAAGTTTCATGCCCCAAAACTTTTTTTGATAATATCCTGACCTGTAAAACTTTCCAATTGAGAGACCATAGGAATACCCTGGTGTAAATCTTCTTTCGTTTCTTAAATCATAAAAGGATGTTTTATCCAAATCAAAAACTGAAATTCCATAAGTATAATTACCACTTATGGTATAACTTTGACCTTGGATTAATGAAGGAAGTAAAAATAACAATAGTAAGATAAAGGTTTTCATCTGTTAGTATATTTTTAGGTTTAGTTTTCATTTTTAGGACTTTCTTATAAATATCTGAAAACAAAAAACCCACCTTTATGGGGGTGGGTTTATATTATACTGATTATATATAAATCTTACTCGAGTACCCCAAGCGCTCTTTTATTATTATTCAATAAACTAATTAATTTATTCATCATGTTAGCCACTTTGTCGGCTTGGAATTTAACCCCTATATTAGCCAAATTTCCATAATTTTCAACTTCACCACCTTCTTGTTGTTTTCCAATTCCAGGCAAATATTTAGCTAATTTTACCGCTTCGTTGAATAAATTATCAAAATGTCTTTTACTTGTTCCAACGTTTTTAAGTATGATTCTAACTTCTGTTGGGTCTACAACCCCAGCATCAATGGAATTACTGGGCCAATGTACCTCAATTTCAATTCCGTTTTTCACAAAACTATATTCTTGAGCCATTCCGAATTCTTTGTAAATCAAATTCAATGGATTGGGTGAAGCTTCGTCAATTTCATATTCATCCGCAAATTTGAATCCCATAGAACTTAAAGCTGAGCTCAATTTTTTCCAATCCGCATTTAATCGTGCGTCAAGATTTTTATCCCTACCTTTTATTAATGGTTGTTCATTTATAGCTCGTTTAACTATACGAATTAAATCATTTTCTGTTAATCTTATAATTTTTTTCATAATATAAATTTTACATATAAATACTTACAAAAGTAAAAAAACTATTTTGTAATATTTTTTCTTACTTCAATTTGTAAGTCTATTCCAACCAGACTTTCATAATTGATTGAGTATCATTATAGTTAAAATGAAATAACGATTCAATTTATAACCAAATTTGGTTATAATTAGTATAAACATACCCATTTTTCTTATCGTATTCCATCATAACTTCATTATCTGAATTTACGTAAAATACTGAGTCAGGATTATCTTTATGTTTTTTTGGTACTAAGTTACCGAAATTCATATTCAGATATAATAACACTGCTCTTACTAACTGTGGTCTATCAACTATTATGTCCATATGACATAAATACCTTACCGATTGAAATGTTCTTTGATAATACCAATACCTTCTTCTATTTCGTTATAATCTCTTTCAGGCGCAAATAAATGTGTGAAAGGTTCCTCTTCGGGTGATTCGACAATCATAAAAGCTGGTACAAAATCATTCTCGGTGATTTCCTTGAACATATCGTATTCTTCTTGATAAATGTTGATATCCCTCTCGTAATATTCTATCTCCTCCTCATTTAATCTGTCTTTCATAATTTGACAGAAAGGGCACCCCTCCATCGTGAATAAAATCAATAACTTATCCATTAATAAGTTGTTTAGATAAATTTATGATTTCGTTTGTTTGCATGATACCAACTTTATTGAATACTTCCTTACCTTCTTTAAATCCTTTTATAGTTGGAACTCCTCTTACTCCAAGTTGAGATGTCAGTGTCATATCCGAATCCACATTATATTTGTAAATGTTTAGTTCTGAGATTTGAGATGAGGCGTTTTCTAACATCGGCATCATTACTTTGCACGGACCACACCACGGTGCATAGCAATCCAAAATGAAATTTTCATTTGCTGATATTTTTTCTTGTACTTGTTGTGCTGTTAATTCAATCATTTTTTTATATTATTATATCTGTTTATTTGAAAAATAATGTCAGAGTATTTCTTATCACTACCGAAAAAAACCTTCAGATTAAATCTTGAATCATTCGGTCTTCTTGAGAAATAAAGAAAATACCCCTCTTTTAGTTTTACTATATATTCTCTAATATCCTGACCATCTCCTCTATTGTGGGTGGTCATATCTATATATACATACTCATCAACTAATTTTTCGTTTTCTACGAAAAATATCGGACTCAATTCCAAATCGTGAAAAGTAATAACACTCAACAGGGTGTCCTGTCGATTAAGAAAATCTTTCTCGATTTTGAATAATTGAGGTTCATTTACCATACTAATAAATCCGCTTCTTCGTTTTCTAATCCATTATCCCAATAGGGGTATCCGTTTTTATCGAATGTCGCCTTTTGGTAAATTTCTTTGTGTTTAAATTTAGTTATTAGTTCAGGTAAGGTAAATACGTTGGAAGAACCTAGTAATTGAATTCTCTCATTTAGTTTTCTTACAACATAATTCCAGTCATCGGGCAGTTTGTTATTGAACCTACCCAAACACTGAATGTTAGTCATATAAATCTTACCTGACATCATCCGATAGTTATATTCGATTGTTGCCCGTTCATTGGATGTTTTACTTCCTTTACGTAAAGATATGATTAATGACGAAGGTTTATCTGAATATCCCCTAACACAATTACTTTGGACGGTTGACTCCTGATTATATTCTTCCGTTGTTGTTAATAAAACAGGATAGTAATATTCATTATCAAAAATAGGTGTCTCAACTCTACTTACAAAGTCATCGTTATAGTGTCTATAAACAACCCCTTTCTTATACATCTGAAGTAATGACGAAAACTCGGTATGTTCATCTATAAACTGATTACGGTTTTTAGCCTTCAATTTAACTTGCTCACCAAAACCTTTTAATCTTGCAATAAAATCTATGTGTTCAGATAGGGTATAGAAGTCAATCGTAGTATCACTAGTCAATATAAACAAGTTCCAAAAGTTTGTTTTTTCTTGTTTAGTAAATTCAATCTTCTTTAAGTTATCTAACAAGTATTTGAAACTCCAACTGTCGTGGTGTGTTAAGATTTTCAAAATGGACTCAATTTTTTGTTGTTTAAAAAATTCAGCACCGAAGAAATCTACAGAGAACTCCAAAGCCCTTGAATTGATTTCGGTTATTTCGTGAAATATCTTCTTGAACTTATCCCCATTTAACCCATAGATTGATTGCAAGGCGTCTATAAACTTAAAGTTATGTTTCTTTAAAAGTTTTTTAGTTGGGGTTGGGTAGACCTTGCTAAATAGAGCCCAATTATCGGGTAATTTATATCCTAAATTATCGCACCGTGTTTTGAACAAAGCCTCGTCATTTGTTAATAAAAAGTTTTTGTCGTAATTGGGAATTTGAGAAGTGAAGATGTTAACTACTTTTTCGTATTCTGTGATGGCTAAAGTTTTACTTGGTTTCTCACCAGGTTGTGCGAAAAATCCCCCAAAAAATTCCATAAGACGAGTCATAGGTTGTCTCCAAAACTGGTTTCTCCTCAATTTTTTTCTGAAATTCCTTTTTTTGTGGTAATTAATTATCTCACCATCATAAAAGTCGTGTGTCTTGAGATTGTAAGTGAAGAAGTAAAGGTTCTTAGTTTTTTCGAAATAAACTCTACCAACTCTTCTTGCGGTGCTTGTAATAAATATTTTTATAGAGACTTTATCTTCTGATTTTTCTACAACCAAAGTTCTATTTCTTCTTGACACGCTGCAAAAAGGATTACCAAAGTTTGTTTCAAAATCTTCTTCCTTGCCAGATGATAAAGAATCAAATTCAAAACCATCTGTAATATGAGGTAAAGGATTAGTATTTGTTCTTTCCTCTAAACTACAAGAGTTTTTGAAAAAATTGGTACCGTAGACTTTACGTTCATGCTTATAAAGGACTTCAACATCTGTTTTCATCATAGAAAATATTACTTTGAATCAAACACAAATATAAAAATAATTTACAATAAAAACAAATTAATTAAGTCCAATCATTCCGAATGATGTTGATTGGAATACCTTATCAACAATTACAACCATTTGGTGGTTTTCTAAATTAACTTTTTTGAGTTTTACAACAATCTCAATAATCTGATGTTGTGTTAATGATACCTCATCACCAGACTCTATATTTTTTTCACACTGCTCTTTTACCAAATCATAAAATAATTCCTTGTCCGAGTCCCCAATTAAATCCAATAAATCATTTGGGTTATTCTCGAAGAAAGTCACAAACTGACTCATATACAATTCGACATCTAGGTTATTCATTTTTAATTAGTGTTATGAACATAAAATTGTTCTGCGTGTGACTCTGTACTAAATTGTTTTTGAACGTCTTCAGGTAATGTTCCAAACAGGTCTTTATCACAACCCATAAGGTTCAATACAACCAAACTATTCAACTTACCAATCGAAGGTGGTAAAGATTTGAGGTTCTTATTATTGGATAGTACCAACATAAACAAGTTTGATAGATTACCAATCTCGTCAGGTAATGTATTAACAATTCCATCTAATTGTAACATCGTTAGGTCTTTGAATTTACCAATACTTGGTGGTATATCCCAAGCCAATTTATCACTTGACTTATTGACAAATCCGAACTCTGTTAAAGTTGCCGGTAGATTTTGAATTAGTTCTTCGAACCCGTAAAGGGCTATATATTTTCCTGCGGCACTATTCGGATAACTGATATCAACTTTGGTCCCTTTTAATAACAAGTCTTTACCAAATTGGTCTTTGAAATATTCTTTAAGGTCAGGCGCCTTGTTATTAAGAAACTCAATTACATTGATTTGATGGTCCAATCTATCCATAAATGAGTCGGTTTGGAAATGGAATTGGTATCTTTCTTCGGGTAGTCCAGTTCTTCCTCCAACTTTACCATTATCGTTATTTGCTAAAATAACATAAAGAGGACCTTCTTTAATATATCTACCAAAATTACGTGAGTCTTTTGTTGAGGTGCACCATCTTGTTTCTTCACAATATCCACCATACCAAGAAGCGGCTTCTCTAGATAGTTCATTATCCCCTTCTATTTTAATTACAGTATAGTTCTGACCAACTATCTCAACTTTTGCACCAAGATGTTTAAAACCTTCTCTTTCTTTTCTAATTTCTTTTTTAACCTCGTTCTTTCTAAGTTTCTCCTTGACTCTTTCAGGTAATTCAAAATTATTTATGAATGTAAAAAGGTCATCAGGACTAGTAAATTTTCCAATATCTCGTTTTTCAACAGGTAAATATTGTTTTATCTTTGTAAATTTTTTAAGGTCGTTTGTTAGTTTGGATAAGTCCTCCATAAACAATTCTCTAGCTCTATCAATGTTACCATACTCATCAACTACTGGGTTTACAAACTTATCCAACATCCAATTTATATATTGTCCGGGTTGAACTTTTTCAAGATTTTTCAAACTCAAATCAGAGGTATCGGTTCCTTCTGGTTTTTTTGTGGTTGGGTCCGCAAATATAATCTGAGCCAATACATCAACACCCATTACTGATTTGGGGTTCCCTCTTTCATCTTTTTTTTTTGGTGTGGTGTATTTGTTAACCAGAGAATCTACCTTAGCGTTCTCGCTAATTATATTACTAAGTACATCATTTAGTCTCATATTTTTCATTTCACAAAATTAATAAAAATTTACTACATACCTTCAGGTTCTTGTTTATTTTCTTCGGGTTGCCCGTAAATTTTATCTCTGAAATAGAAATTATCTCCCATTTCTGAAAAGTATTTATCGAAGTCTTTCGGAGGAGTAAAATCATTAGGTGCGTTTCTTAAAATTACCATATCCAAGTTGTTCATTGTTAATATTGAGTCGGGTAAAGTCAATAATTTTTTATTACCCTTGAGATTTAGTACGGTGAGGTTTTTCAAATTGTCGATATTATCAGGGATACTCGAAACAATATTTTCTAATACCAAAGTTTCTATATCTGTAAATTTATTACAGAATTCTGTTGGTAATGCATACTGTTCGTAACCATCTTCAACACAAATAATTTCAAAAAACCTGATATCTGAAGGTAGATTTTTAATAAGTTCATCGAAACCGTAAAGGGCTATAAATTTACCCTCCTTCTGTGCTGGTATTCTGATTTGTACACTTTTGTCACTTTTACCTCCAGAGCTAACAAAGTCAGTTGCAAATTTCCCTTTCATCTTCTCTTTTAACTTTTTCATGCCAGGTAAGTTAAGGATAGCGATATCTGAATCAGAAAGTTGATTCAAAGTTTTTGTTTCAATTGATTCAATTTGTCTAGCCACGTAAAAACTTTTTGTTTGTTCGTCAGCAACGTTAATCATTCCCGAAGTCAATTCGTGTCCGAGCAAAATATATTTCTTCCTTAATGGAACTGTAAGGTTTTCAAATTGTTTATCACTTAACCTCGGTGATTTAATTTCTAACCACATTTCAGCTCTTTCTTCAGAACCTAAATCTTGAATAGGGTTGTCTCCAACTCTAGTATTTCTAATTTGACTAATGACATCGAGTTCTTCTTTAGTTAGTGGTTTTGGTTTGAACACTTCTTTCAGGTTTTTCAACTTTGGGATTTTTGTGACAATCTCATTCCAAGGAATATTCTGATGCCCTGAATATCTTCCAGAGTTAGATTTATCGGCTAATGACATATCTCCATCAGGGTCAACAAGTATAACAACCGCAAAATTCAAATCAGAGTATTCTTTATCTTGGTCAATAACATAATAAAGTGTTCTTCTGTTATCCAATCTATAGTTATAAAAAAGGTTTGAAGCTCCCTCACGGGATGTACACCAACTCCGACCATTTTTCAATCTGATACATTGGTCTCTTGTTTTCGGTTGGAAAATCATCAAGTTGTTGTCGTTATAGACAATCTCGATATCTTCAGTTGACGCTTTACTTGTCGCACTTGCCAATCCTTTGTCCAATCCATCTATATAATGTTCGAAATCTGAGAATGTTAATTGTGTTGGTGGTGGTATTTGTGTAAACACCTCATCAAAGTTGTCAACATATGCCGAAATATAATAACCTATAATATCATCTGTGAGTTGTGTGTTTTCCTTTTTGAATTTATCCATCAAAATTTCTTTGATAAATCTAGGATATATTTTCTCAACCATCTTAGAAAATTCTAAAAACTCATATTTGGTTGGGTCCTGAGCCTTACCAAATTTAGATTCAATTTCCAAGAATTTTCTTAGGGTTTTAGCCAAATCTACTCTGTCAATTTTTTTTTCTTTTTCCCTAAAAGATTTGGTAAGTTCTTTTTCCTTTTTTTGAAATTTTTTTGTATCAATAATTTTCTTAAGTTCAGAATATTCTAACTTAGTCAAATCCCTTTTTTCAACGGGTAAACCACTTTTGAAAATCTCAAAGTCATCTATGTAAGCACCAATAGTTTGTGGTGAATCAGAGGTTTTTTCTTTGAATTTGGCCACCAAGGAGGCTTTTAATTTTGCTGAAATTTCTAACAACACGGACTTAGGTGTTGACCTTTCAGTTACGACTGAAGACAATAGTTTTACTAATCTCATTTGTATTTTGTTTTATTCTTAAATAAATACCTATGAAATGGAAAAAAATTAATAATTCATAATCAAAAGTTCCTCACCAATAGATTGTTTTCCACCTTTTTTAGCCCCCGCAGCCTTTGCGAATGACTTTGACTCCCATCTGTACTGGTCTTTTGGGAACCATTCTTCAAGTTCAGGAAAATAATAATAGGACATAGAGAACTTTCCTTTCATATTTTTCAAGGTATTTGCCAATCTTTCGTGGTCTTTCAAACCGAAATCGTGATTGGAATAATAATCTTCTGTTTTATAGTAAGGAGCATCTACATAAACGTAAAACTCCTCATTATCATACTTTTTGATGAAGTCATCAAAATCCATATTTTCTACCAAAAGTATTTTTTTGAATTTCTCAACCCACTTTGGATTTTTTAACTTGTCTCTGAAAGTAAGATACTTTGATTTGTATTTACCTTTTAAGTCGATGTATGAACTCTTTTCAGGTTTACTTCCCGAGAACACTTGTGTAAGGATGTATGCGTATTGTGCCGCCGCCTCATAGTCAGGTTCATCTCCGACTTTGAACTCACTATCAAATAATTTTTTTTGGAAAGTATTAAATAGTTCCTTATATTCAGGGGGTGTTAATGAAACACCGAACTCTTGACAAGGTATTTTCTCAACCGACTCCAATAACAATTCAGGGTTTTTCAAACACTTGAAGAAGTTTGTGTTGAGTGGATTAAAATCGTTATAGATAACTCTTTCTAATTTAGAGAACTCTTGTAGGTCCATATTGAAAAAGCACCAAAACATTCCCCCGAAACATTCAGAGTATGTTTTGATATCTTTTGGATAGAATGGGGTAATCCACTTACCGATTTTGGATTTACCCCCGATGTAACTTACTGGCATATTTGTTTTTAGAGAAGTATAGCATTTTGTGGGTGATATATCAACACCAACAAATTAAAACACTGACTTCTTGGTTTTGTTACGGTCATAAACCTTACCTGAAGGTTTTACCTTCTGAATCATCTTACGACGAATGATTTGTGCTACGTGACGTTCTGAGAGACCTTCGAAAGTTTTCATGACTGTGTGTGTTTATTTGTTTATTGTGATACAAAGATACTAAAAATATCATTCCATCCAAATCTTTATTATAAAAAATTTAAGATTATTTTTGTAGAAAAAATATGAAAACACCAATTGAAACAATTTTTGCCAAGGATTTTAATTCTACTTTGGGTAAGAAACCTTGTAGTACCTGTAAAACCAAAAGGTTTAATAAATATTTTATAAGTATGTTTGTTGTTTCGACTTACTTGTTCGCAACCTCAATTTACGGAAGTTATATATTATTTCAGAAACTTTTCAGCGCTATTTTCGAGTAAACTTCACATTTAATTTCACGTATAGGTCACCCATTTGTGTTCCTCTATATCCTTTTGATTTTACTCTCAGTGGTTTAGTTGTGTCAAACTCCTTTGGCATTTTAATAGAGATAGTCCCTTCAGGGTGTGGAATTTCTAAATCTTCTTTTTTAAGGTCATCTAAGTCAAAAAACTTATTATAAATCAAGTCGATTCCTTGTTTTTCAAAATTATCGACTGGAGAGACATTGAATCTAATTACTAAATCTCCAAAGACATTTTCGTTAAAATCTCCTTTTCCTTGAACTTTTACAAATTGTCCTGAATCGATTCCGTGTGGGACCTTAATTGTTATTTGTTCCATTGAGGGTTTTGTTCCTTCCCCTTGACAAGAATGACAAGTGGTTTTAAGTGAATAACCTTTCCCTCTACAATTAGGGCATTCAACAGTCATTATTTGGACGAACATTGCAGTTCCTACTCTTTGATTTACAACGCCTTGTCCCCCACATTGACCACAGGTTTGTCTTTCTCCACCTTGACCTGAGCAATCACCACACTGATATTTTCTATTATATACAATATTTTTTTGTTCTGACTTAAATGAATCCAAAACCGTGATGTTTACGTCAATTAATTTTTCTGGTGATTGTCTTTGTCTTCTTTGTCCTGGGTTACCACCCATTTGACCCCCAAAGAATTGTGCGAATATATCATCCATAGATGGTCCACCACCACCATTGAATCCTGCAAATGGATTGTTTTTTTGTTGGTCGTATTGTTTTCTTTTGTTTTCGTCTCCCAATACACCGTAAGCGTTTGCAATTTCTTTGAATCTGTTTTCATCCCCACCTTTGTCGGGGTGATGTTCTACCGCTAATTTACGATACGCCTTTTTTATTTCTTCTTGTGTTGCTTGTTCTTGAACACCTAGTACATCGTAATAATTAGGATTTGACATATGGTTTACTTCAAATGTTTAAATAATATTTTATTTCTATGGAATTTAATTTTATCGTAGTCCTTTTCAAAAATAGAACTAAACAAAAAATCTTAAAGAAATTTAAAACTTTAGAGAGAGTTAATCAATACTTTAAGAAGTTAGAAAAAAAATCAAATGAAGTTGTGTTTGAGAAACAATATGAAAACGGATATAGGTGTGATTATCAGTTAGGGTTATTGAAATACGGAAAGGGTGGTAAAAGTTCTGTTTATATGCAAGACTATCTTGGAAGAAATGTCAAGGTTGATTTTGAGGACCCTGAGTTCGAACTTGTTAGAATGATTGAGTATAGGGTTGAAGAGCTAATTTATGATATTCAAACCAAAAACAGAATTTCAGTTGATAGGTTTATCAAAAACTATCTTACGAAGCCTGGTATGAAAATGATTTCAAAAATCAACAACAAGATAATTGTTCAGTTTGAAGAAAAATTCACATTATTCTCACTAAAGACTGATGGGGATGCTGAGAGGTTTGTGGATAATCTTGGAAACGATTTTGTTTCCAAAGGTAAAATGGATTGTATATTCGTTCAAGATTGGACCTTTGAACAAAGAAAGTATCTATATGATTTTTTGGAGGAAAATGGTATTCCTAAGAAGGTTCTTTACCGTCATTCGACGACATTTCCTGTAAAACACCATCCATAAGGAATATAAACTCGGTGCCTGAGATATCTACTTTAAATTTTTCACCTGTCAGTTCTTTTTTTAATTGACTTTGTGTTTTTCTGAACTCACCTATTGGTAGTTCGAATATAACTGTAGCCCTACCATTAAAAAGATTTTGTGAGGCGTCAGCAATTAATGCTAACTTTTCTAAAATCCCAATGTCTTCTTGATTTTCTGCCATAATGTCAACTTGATTTCGTCTGAATTTGTTAAATCTGATTTTCTGAACTTTCTAATCTCTTCGATAAACTTTCTTTTATCTGCAAGTAATTCAGCATTGTCTTTTTGTTTTTCTTTTTCTAACCAATCTAATACTTTGGTATTATTCTGATTCTGTGAGCTCATCGTCCAAACTTAACTTTTTTTCGGTTAATTCAAAACTTAGATTTTTTAGGTTCTCTAAATTTTGTTTATCAAAGATTTGTTTCAACTCACTTACTTTAGACTCAAACAATCTTTCTTTTTCTTCTCTTTCTTTGTTGTATTTAATAACTCCGTTGAGATTAATTAACATATCCTCAACAAGTTTTTCCTCGAATGCTGATACAAAAGAAAAACATCTATGGTCTTTCAGTGTTGATTCATTCTCTACAACTGAGTTGTCTGGCACGTATTTTTTCGGTAGTTTCCAAGTGGTTGGAAAGTTAACATCGATGGACAAATAGTTCTTCAACTTTCTGACACTTTGTAGATATGGATGTATGACTGCTAGTTCTTGATAAAAGGTCATTATATATTTTGTATTATGAATGTTATGATGTAGGTTAGGGCTAATCCATTAAATAAAAGTGAGGTGTCACTTTTGAACGCCGGTTGGGGGTTATTCTGTGACACCGCACTTATAACTTTAACAATAGTTTTCAATAAAGTCAAAGTTGAAAAAATGAATATAAATAAAAATAATGTATCTATATTAAGCATTTTCAGATTTTTTTCTTTCGTCAAGGATTTCTTTTCTAAAGTTTTGAAGAAGCTCTTTCAATTCCTGTGCAGTTCCACGAGCACGAGTACCAGCGCTTTTATTTCCTTTGTAGAATTTTCCTGCGTCGATTGATAGAGATTCTGTCAATTCTTTAATTTTTTCGATAGTTTCCATTTTTAAAAATTAAATTCAAATAGTTTATTTGTATCACAAAAATAGTGTTTATGATTGTTTTGTAAAGGTTTTTTATTTCTTCAAATTTTTATCGAGTGATTTATAGAGGTCGGTTAACATATCCAAATCAGATTTGGTGAATGGTTTTTTCAAGTCAAAAAGGTCTTCAAAAAAACTTTTTATTTGTTTTCTTATCTTATCTTCTTTTTGTTTATAGAAGACTTCATCGAAAAACGATTTGAAATGGTCGAAATGTTCTCCTTTATAGAAAAACTTAAGATTTTCTTTTCCAAAACTATCAATTGTTTTTTTCCAACACCATTCGAAATGTTTGTTATTATCTTCCTCCGACATTTCAATTTCGTTTTCGTGGTTTTCATTTTCTAAACCTAAATAGGTATCTAAAATCAGTTGATGAAGACCATTTGCAAAATCAGCGTAAAGTTCAACTTTTTCAGGTATGATATTATTCATATCTAACCAAACTTGAACATCGTCGGGGTGAACTGGTTTTGATATATAGTTAAAAAAATTCTCCATAGGTTTTTGTCCTATGGAGAATATAGTAGTTGTTATTAATATGTGAATATTATTGAGTTTTTTTGTTATATCCTAATAAATGATTCATTTTTTCTATGTCCTCTTTAATTAATTTTTCTTTCTTATCTTCTGTTGACTCTAGCGCTTGAAATATTCTAGCAACATTTTTTTCTTTCTCGTCGTCTTGTTTAGAATCATAAACCGGTTGTGGTTGTCTGTTATATCCTTCTTTCTTTTTGAGAATTGATAAATAGTTATTTTTTCTAACTTTATTTCTTTTCTCATTGACTTCTGTTTCGACAGCGTTAGCCCATTTAGGATTGTTACCTGTTTTAGATGACCCAACAATGTTATCCTCTACCCATTCTTCTTTCGGATGAATTTCATCATATGATATGTTTTCAAGAGCAGCACCGGCAAAATTTTCAATATATTCCTCTACTTCCTTGGTAGGTTTATAAGTTTTCTTTTTCATTTCACCCAATTCCCCATTTCCTTTTGGGAAAATTTTAGGTTCGAAATCGAAATCGCCTTTAGAACCATCCTTGAGATATTTTTTCATTTTTTGAGTGACAGATTTGATATAGTCATCATTTTCTTTTTTTGACTTATCTAAATTTCTTTTTGTTATCGAGATACCAGGTGCACTAGATTGTTTTTTGATATTGTCTTTTTCTTCATTCACTATTTTCTCAATCATATCAATCATCTCTTTTTCACTCAATTTTAGAGACTCATTTTGTTTTTTCTTTCCGTTCAATTTAACACCTCTTCCCATTAATATATCTTTACGAGTAACTTTACCATCACCACTCAAATCAGGGAATTTTTTACCTTTTTTTGTCTCACCTTTTTTTGATTTTCTCAATAATTTGAAATCTTCAGAATCTATTCGATTATTTTTATTTTTGTCCAATCTCTTTTGTTTTCCGTGTAATTTTTCGGTCATTTCTGATTTAGCGTATTTTTTGTGTGATTTACATGACTCCTCATCGAATTGGTCACTTTCTTCATTACAAACTCTCTCTAATTTTTCCATTGGGTCAAAATCGGCTTCGTAAATACCTTCCATTTTGTATCCACATTCTGAACATTCACCTTCTCTCATCATTCCACCGCATTCAGAACATTCTGATTCATTCATATATTCCTCATCAACCTCGGATTGGATTTTATTAATAAGTTCGTCCGCCTTTTCTTCCAATGATTCACGAAGAACTTTATCAACGACAGAATCAATATAGTTTTTTAATGTTTTCATAATTTTTTTTATAATAAATATCTTTATTTTTTGTATTTTATCAACCTATCTAACTCAATAAGTAAAATGTTCTTGATATGTGATTCGGATATATTGTGTTTGTGAGATATATTTTTTATAACCTCTTTAACATTTTCGTTTTCAAAAATCTTTAAAGCCTTGATATCACCCTGATTACAGTATGGGAACTTCTGACACTTCTTTCTAACCTCAACAAACTTACCACCTGGTATCTGTGTTTTACGAGCGCCTCTCCAATTTTTTTTTGTTGAGGATTTCGCCCATATTGATGGACCAACATAAGCTCCTGCAGATGCAGCACCTGTTGCTTCTTTTGTTTCAACTTTTTTGGGTTCTCCTTCAAGTTGAGTTTTGATTTTTTTTATTGACTCTTTGTCGCCATCAGTGGTAGTTATGTAATCAACTACATTATCGTCAACATCTTTGGATAAAGAAGGAAAAGGATAACTATACTTTCTCGATAACCTTTTTTTCTTATTTAACCTTTTGATTTTATATTGAGTGGGGTCTTTCTTTACTAACCAATAAGGGATTTTGATGAATTTGAAACCACTGAAACCTGTATTATCGTCGAGTATTTTTATTTGTGATTTTGGTAATTTGAATTTGAAGATGGATATCTCATAAGTTTCTTTACCGTCCATATAAATTCTACCGACTTCATTTTCGTGTATATTTAATACCTCTATAAATTTATCAGATGAGTCATCGACTATTTTATAAGCGGCTATGTATGATTTGTCTTCAGGGTTATAAATTGATTTAAAGAAATTTGGTTTTTCACCCTCTATTTTTTCTTCATCTTCTTTCATATCCCCAGAAAACAGTGCCGAATATGGTCCGGCTGAAGTAGCTGCGGTGGCTTCCGTGTTTTCTTCCTCAGGCAAATTTCTTTTTAGGGCCATTATTTGTGGTGATGAACCCATTCCTGTTCTATTAAGTGCATTTTTAAGTTGTGTTCCTACGTTTGATTCCATTTTTAAGCCCTCCTTATTCTTGGTTCCCACGAACCTCTTTGTGTCCACATAAATTGGTAGAATTCAACCATTCCTCTAACTATTAATTCTTTGACTTCGCTCTCCAATTTACCTTTTTTTATTTCTTTAACAACCTCATCCATCATTCTATTTTCGAATTGTTTAACGGTCTGAGAATTCAAAAATTCTCTGATTTCTTTTCTCACCAAAGTTTCAATCTCTTTTTTTTCAGTGGATGTTAGTGCCATTTTATTTCTTTAACTTTATTTTCCAATTTATTCCTCCCATTATGGTAGGTAATCCATTAGAGTTTATTCCTATACCCAAATTATATATCTTATCCTTTTTATCCTTGTAAAGTAAGCTCAGACCACCATAATTTATTATATTTTTTTTATCAAATCCTGTCTGAAATCCGATAAACATCTGTCTTTTGGGTAGTTCGGCGAGGAATAATGTATCATTTATTATTCTTTCTGTTATCGATGATTCAAATACTCTTGCGAATATTTTATTCTCAGTAATTGTATCTTTAATTATGACATATGATTTTTGACCTAAATCCAAAGTATCAGTATAAAATCTTTTCGAGAAGTAATCTTTGAGAATTAGTTGTGTATCAACATCTGAAGGAATATAAACCGGAACTTTAACTTCAACTTTGATTTCCTTACCTTTTCTATATATAATTGAATCTCTTGTTATGTAAGTCGTATCTTTTCTATGGTCAACAACTTCATATTTTTTCCCGTTAACTTTTATTATATCTCCTTTCTTTGTCCCGTCTACATCACCATCACACATTTGTAAAAGTAAAATTATGATTATCAATCCGATAATCATAATAGTTTTTAAATCCATTTTTTTCAAAAAGTTATACATTTTCTTCAGGTTCTGTTGAGTCAGTTTTTTTCCTAGCGGCAATTATTTTGGCCCACTTGGATTTAAATTTTTCGTAAAATTGTCTTAATTTTTCAATCATTTGGTCAAAATCTTGGTCTACTTTAACCATCTCACTATTAACGTAAACACCATTGGTCTCACCAATTCTATACATAAAATCCATATCGAATTCTATTAGTTTTCCTGACCATTCAACACTGTCTTGATAAACATTGAGAGAATTAAAATCAACCATATCAGACACCTCAGCCACAAATTCATCCATAGTATCCTGAAATGATTCTTTTTCTAAAGAAGTAATTTGTAAATCTTTTTGGTCTTTACCGTGCATTGTTAAGATACCTCCCGATATTCTATATGCTTGTTGTTTATCTTCTTTATTTTTTTCTTCAAACTCTATTTCCGTTTCAACAGATGATGGAACGTTTATTCTTTTTGCAATTTCAGCACCAGTATCAATATCTTTCATTTTTTCTTCTTCCTTGATACCATATTTTTTTTTGATGTTTTTTATATCTTCTCGCAATAATTTATTATTATATGCAAGCATCGACCTTGAGGCTTCAAGTAGATTTTTAATTTCTTCGTGTTTGTTCATATTAGAATAGTTTGTTAAATTTTTCAAAATCGAAAGCAGGGCTTACATCAGTAAATATCACATCGTAGTTGCTTTTTGTGACAATACCATCGAATTTTTCAATTCCAGTGAATTTTGTGTTATGTCCTATTGTTTTTTTATCGATTTTGAATTCGTCACATAATTTATTACATAAAAAATGCAACCTTTCATATTGAATATCTGTATATGGTTGCCAAAAAAAATAATCTCTCCATTTTTTGTCCACAATATCTCCTTTATAAATGTTACCTATCCAATTTCGATAGTGGTCTTTGAGGGGTTCTTTATCTACCCAACCCAAATTTTCTAAAGATATTATAATACCATTTCTGTTTACATTATCGTCTTTGAAGAAATTTGTATGTCCTATGTCGGGTAACAATTTTAGTATTGTTCCTTCTCTTGTAAGAACATAATTAGGTATTCTATCAAACTTACCGTTCAATCTATGTTTAAGTGATGATAAATACTCTCCGACCTCCCTTGAGGTGTGGCACAGGATTATTTGTTTTTTCTTTTTTTGTTTTCCTGTTGTTTTAAAATCTCCATACTCAATAATCTCAGGCATTTCTTTTAGTGTAAGTCAGTCTCTTTATGCCAGAATCTTCAGCCAACTTATCTTTAAGTTCTTCTACAGTTTGGTTTTCTACTACTATCTCTTCTTGAGGTTCTTCAATAACCTCCTCAATTTTAATCTCTGTTGGTTCTTCAATAATTTCTTCTGTCTTTTGTAGTGTTTCTATTGGTTCTGGTTCAGAAACGAGTTGTTCGGTTTTTCCGAACTTCTGATTATGTAATTCATTAAGATGTTTTTGAATAGCATCTACTTTTTCTTTAGGTAAATCTATAGTTTCTAATTTTTGATTTTCTCTTTCGATAATTCCTGCCTGGCGAGAAACCTCATCTAAATCTATTACTGGTGTTGGATTTTGAATAAGTTGCTCTTCTTTATTAGAATATACAACCAACATGTGAGCAAAAGTCAAAGATATGATTGGTAATAACCCACCACTGAAAAGTGCCAATATCAATTTGTGTGTTGGTATGTCGGTTGTTTCAATACCCATAGGTTCAAAAAGTGGTCCTGCCATTTCCATCCATTGTATGAATAACTCTGATTGTTCTTCGATGAATGAGAATGAGAAAAATAAATTACCAACAAACTGAATGAATGTTACCAATATGAAAGGGAAATAAATAAATTTTCCTAATTT
>Ga0129333_10000572_pt1 | contig 30678 bp, 33 predicted proteins | sample CPB6_08_DNA_FD_94474 | JGI IMG/M metagenome (GOLD analysis project Ga0129333, IMG submission 94474) | Freshwater to marine salinity gradient microbial communities from Chesapeake Bay, USA - CPBay_Sum_0.6_0.8_DNA | ecosystem: Environmental > Aquatic > Marine > Coastal | place: USA: Chesapeake... | reverse complement strand
GTGTAAAGGTTGGCACTGGGGTCGAGTGGCGGAGGATACGTGGTGAATTCGAGCTCAATGGTGGAGAATTTGCTCATGTTGATTGCGCCGCTGGGCTGATACGTTGCATTGCCTGCATCCAAGCCAAAATTGTAAATATACAGGCCAAACGGTGCTGAACCCATTGTGCGGATGTATTTTTCCACGAAATTGTAGACGCCAGATGGGAGAAGGTTTTCGCGATACGACCCGTTCAGCAGGATGCCGAGCTGCTGCAGAATCTCGCGTTGGTTTTCCACATTGTAGTCCTGGGTTACAAAGAGTCCTGATGGCGTGCCATTCGGTTCCGCACCAGGACCGATGTCATGCAAGACCGTTCCAGTGATGCTTACTAATCCATAACTGAAGTTTTGAGAACCAGAAACAGCAATAGTGTTTGGTGGTCCGAATTCAATGTTGTTTCCAAAAATATTCACAATATTTCCTGAAATGTGGTTGCTTGAATCATACTCGACTGTTATGGTTTGACCGATTGTAAAAAATTTCAGAGCATCGGTTGGAATAACAATGACCGCTGCAATAGACGTCAAAGGTCCGTTCAAGTTGAGTATAGTGGTTGTGATGATGGGACAGTCAGTCAGCAAGTCATATCCTGTGTTGGGTGCGGGTGCAACATCAACTGGAATGACATTGTTGTATGGCCAATTTGTGTAATTGCTCCACTGGTTGCGCAGGTTGATGTCGCTGCGCTGAAAGAAGAACATCCACGTTGCAACCATGCCCATGGTGTTTTGAAGCTCAACACGGTGAGTCCCGGTGACGTTCTTGAAATCCCATTCGTATGCTTCCTTAAGCAAATACTTTTGCTCCTGGGATGCAAAGACACGCGATTCTTCCGCCGATAAAAAGCAATACGTCGACAAAAGATGCACGTCTGCATTCCAGTCAGTGCGCTTGTCAAGATACACCGAATCATCAATGATGTCTGCACTTGGAGGCGGCTGCAAAAATCGATAAAATTGATACTCTTGCTCATTGAAGTTGGGCTGAATGAAGGGTGCTTGGGCAACTTCTTCGGGGGTAGTTGCAGGATGCATTATGTCTCGCACCACAAAGAGTTCACGCACAGGACGCATGACCACATCAATTTGCAGTTCATTGTATTGCAGCGACACTAGCGGAAATGCCGTGCGGCTGTTATTGCAGAACCATGCATTTAGTGGAATGTATAGAGTGCGTCCGCGTATAGAAGGTTCCGGACCTTGTTGGCTTGTGTTGTAATACACGTTTGGATAAATGCCTCTTCGTCCTGAAAAGTTGGCAGGGTCATTTAATTCCGGAATGTTTCCAGTCATGTTGTCATAAAGGAAACGTTTGGTGCCATTCAGGTCGCGCTGCACGAGCGCAAGCAAGTATTTGCCCGTCATGCGCTGCAGAATTTGACCACCTACCGAGAACACCACCTCTTTTATCATTTGCGTGCCCAAATTTTCAATCCAACGAAACTCGTATGGATGCCACACGCCACTACACGAAAGTGGTGGATAAATTGGACTCCAAATGGTGGGCAACGTCACCACAAGATAAGTATCCATCAGCAACTCTGCATAACGAGGCACCGTGAATGTAAAACGCGATTCTTCGCTCATTCGCAAATTTCGAAGCCCGTTGAAATCAATTCTAAACTTTTGCATGCCAAAATTGGTGTATTTTGCATAAGTTGTCTTGAAAAACGACTTTTTGGGATTGGAATTTAGAATGACATTTTGATTGCCATAAGACACAATGTTTAGTAAACCGCCCGTCATTTTATTATATTTATGTTGTTATTTTTATTATTTTATTGCAACAATGTAATTGAAATATATAAGTTATATTTAAATCATTGCATAATTGCATTTATAGTAGCATCATAATAATAACAACATAATACAAGAATAGAGAAAATGGCTTCCGCACCACCCGAAGATGAACCCGAAAATGTAGCACCACAGTCTGATTCCGCAATGACCAAAGCAGCATCTAAACTTGCCAGCGCGTCGTTGGCAGCAACCGCTTTTGCAAGTTCATTGTATTCTGGTCTTCAGTCAGCTGACCCAGTGCAAGTTATGCTTTTCATCGTGTTATTACTGGCATTAGCAGCCGCAACCTGGTATATTATTTTCAAGGTAAATCAAAAACAGAATGAGCTTGCTTCAACCTACGTCATCACGAACAACAATCTTAAAGCATTTGGAGGCGCCAGTGCTGCTAATCCGAGCGTGGATGTGTCAACCCTGCCTTTGCGCAACTTTTACGTGAAAACTGCACTGAATTGCTGTTGTTTAGGAGAATGGAAAAACAACTATGTGGACATTGTTCCATTGCAGAGCGCAATCGCTGATGGATATCGCTGCTTGGATTTTGAAATTTACAGCGAAGACGACAAACCGGTTGTAGCAGCCTCAACAAAACCCAGTTTCTATTACAAAGAAACTTACAACTCGATTCCATTTTTGGATGCAATGGTTGCAGTTTCGCAAATTGCATTCACCGTGACAAAGGCAGTGAACAGCACGGATCCGTTGTTCATCCATCTTCGAATCAAAAGCAATAATCAAAAAATAGTGCCAGAAATTGTCTCCGCAATTAGCGCGCAGTTTGACAACCGACTGTTGGGACCAGATTACCATTATGTCTTTAATGGAAACAATTTGGGACAGGTGCTTATGTCTGAACTGGTTGGAAAAGTCATTATCATGGCCGACATATCGAATCCATTGTGCGTGGACAAAGACTTGCCACTCTTCCAAATCATCAATTTCGGTTCCAATTCGCCATTTTTTCACCAGCTTCAATACGAAATGGGAGTGAAAAACACGCCAAACATGGATGATTTGATTGACCACAACAAAAAGAACATGAGCATTGTGTTTCCCGATCCTCCATTCAGAGAAAATCCAAATTTCAATGTTGCAAAAGTGTTTGGTTGTCAGTTCATTGGCATGATGCCGCAAGTAAAAGACATCAACTTGGACATATACAACAAAGCATTCAACGATGCTGGTAGTGCATTCATACTGAAGCCGCCTGAGTTGTGTTATCAAACCGTGGTCATTGAAACGCCGCCACCACAAGATCCAGCTTTATCGTTTGCTGGAAGAAATTATTCAACCGACTATGCATCATGGAGCGTTTAAATTCATAATTCAAAATAAAATCAATCTTGCTGCTGCTGTTGCTCTTGCTCTTGCTCTTGCTGCTGCTGTTGCTCTTGCTCTTGTTGCTTTTGCTGCTGTTGTTCAATGTATTCTTGATATTTTCGACGCCGTTCATTTATTTCTTTCTGTCTGTTGTATTGTCTAGCCCCGGCATCCATGAATTTCCGAATCTCTCCATATTTCATCTTGTTTTTCGAATTGCAAACCGGTTGCGTTGTTTGAACCTTGCTTTCACCTAGATACTCTTGAATAACTTTCATTGGGTCTTTCAGCGCTTCTAGTCTTTCCGTTGCAACTTCTTCCGTGTATTCGGTTTGACGGAGAATGAACGCAATCGCCTGTGCACGATACTCTTGTTTGATTGCATCTTGCAGTTCTTGTCCCTTTAAATGTTGAAGATGCGGGGGCAAATGAAGTTGTATTGGATTCATGTATTTTTACAAAAATATTATGCAATATAATAACCAATTGTTTTTAATTACTTTCGATGTTGAAAACAATTAAATTCGGCTCAACCTTCGGCTCAACCCTCGGCTCCACCTTCGGCCACTTCAACTTCATCCCTTCCACCCGGGTGGGAGGAATTAAGAGAATCGTCAGGAAGAGTTTATTACGGAAATCCTGCACTCAAAATTGTGCAATATGAACGACCTGTGATTTACAAAATGGGCAATGATACGTTTTTGTCATCTAAACAAGTGATAGAAAAAATCATTTCATTGTGCGCCAATAATCCATCATGCAAAATCGATGTAGAACCAAATTCTGCATCAGCAGCTGGAGGTTCAAAACACGGACGTAAAACAAACCGACGTCGCAAGATTTCTTGTCGCAAGGCTTCTTGTCGCAAGGTTTCTTGTCGCAAGGTTTCTTGTCGCAAGGCTTCTTGTCGCAAGGCTTCTTGAGAGATTTATGTTTATTTGAATTTGCAAAATTCAAATTCATTAACATTGAATTATTAGTTTTTCATGAATCATTTAAATCAATTAAATCTATTGAAAATCATATTAAACAAATGACTGTTGATGAATGTATCTTGTGTCTTTAATTTTCCCTTATAATTGGAAATCATGACATCCACCGCGAATACAGCTGACTCAATTGTTTCCATTGTCATGGATGAACTCCGTGCATCATTGGAACCAAAAATATTGAATGCATTGGCGGATTACGGTTTATACAAAGAAACTCATGAAGCTGTTATGAATATACCATTTGTGAAACGTTTGTTGGAGAATCAATGCAGGTGCAATGTTTCACATACACCGTCAACCCAGCAAGAACCCATACAACTTGAAATAATAGACTCCGCAATTGAAAAGGATGGGTTGGAGAATTTGGATTCAATCAAAGAATACATGAACTCGACACTTGACAACAATGATGAAAACATTGCAACAAAAAGCGATTTTGAATGTTCATCCGAAGAAGAAGAAGAAGAGAAAGAAGCATCATCAGAACATGTGTTTGTTGATGAAGCAAATGATGTAGCGGAAGAAGAAGAGGAAGAGGATGCACAGGAAGAGGATGCACAGGAAGAGGATGCACAAGATGCAGTAGAAGAAGAAGAGGAAGAGGATGCACAGGAAGAGGATGCACAAGATGCAGTAGAAGAAGAAGAGGAAGAGGAAGAAGAGGAAGAAGATGCACAGGAAGAGGAAGCACAAGATGCAGTAAAGGAAGAAGAGGAAAAGGAAGATGAAGCACAGGAAGAGGAAGATGAAGCACAGGAAGAGGAAGATGAAGCACAGGAAGAGGATGCACAAGATGCAGTAGAGGAAGAAGAGGAAGAAGCTCAAGAGGAAGCTCAAGAAGAAGCTCAAGAAGAAGAGGAAGAAGCTCAAGATGCACCGGATGCAACTTGCCAAATCGAAGAGGCGGACCAAGAAGAAGAGGAACAAGAGGAAGAACTTGAACTCTTTGAAGTGGAAATTAAAGGAAAAACGTATGTAACAAACGATGAAACAGAGGGCGACATTTACGATTACACAAATGAGGAAGTGGGTGAAATTGTTGGTTCATTTAAGAACGGTGTTGCGAAATTCACAAAGAAATCTAGAACCAAGAGTTTGTCGTGATAATGCACGAATGAACGGATGCACAATGAACGATGCAAAATAATATATTAATATATGTTATATTGCTTTTTTGGTTTAAAATGATTATAGATTCATTATGTCCACCTGCAGTGTTGTATCTTGGATTTTCAGTGATACAGATTGTAATTGATTTATTTAGAGGCCAACAAAACAGTGCATTTTTAAAGGTCATTGTCATGATTGTTTTTACAATTTTATTGAATCAGTTATGCATTGGCGGGTTGACCATTCTTTCATGGTTCATCGTGTTTATTCCATTCATTTTAATGACTTACGTGACAACCATTTTGCTTTATGTGTTTGGATTGAACCCGTCCAAAGGGCAACATGTTGCGCCTGACCCACGCCGGCGGCACAAACATCGTCGTCATCCCCGTCCTTCCAATCCTCAAGACGTGGGTGGATGTGCCGGAACCGAATTCGGGTGCTGCCCCGACGGCGTAACTGCCAGCAACATGTCAGGTTCTAACTGCTACGGTCCTCAACCAAGTCCCCATCATCCCCATCATCCCCATCATCCTCATCATCCCCATCATCCCACTCCTACTCCTACTCCTACTCCTACTCCTAGCTCTAGCCCTAGCCCTAGTCCCCATTATCCCCATCCCCATCATCACCATTACCATCATTTCCCTCCTAGTCCTAGCCAAACAAATTATTCATGTGTAATCACGCCGCATGCATTGAATTCGTGTAATCCTGATCCAAATGGGTATTATGATTCGATTGAACAATGCAGAAGTGAGTGCAGTGCGAGTTTGCATCGCACTAAAATGACAAAAATAAATGCAGCACCCACGATGCCATCAGCATCCATGATACCGTCAGCACCCATGATGCCGTCAGCACCCATGATGCCATCAGAACCCGTTATGCCTGCAGATCCGGAAATGAATGAAGCAATAATTAGACTGCTTGCAATGAATGCGGCCCCCGTGGCTGCGGCACCAATGATGACTGCAGCACCAGTGATTACTGCAGCACCAGTAATTACTGCAGCACCAGTGAAAACCAAATCACCCGAAAGGTTAGCAATGGAAGCAAAGTTGAAAGCACTCGCAGGGCAAGGAGCAAGAGCAGCGGTCACCGCGGCGGAAGCAATCGCAGCGTCACAATTTGGACCCGGTGCAACCCTCGCACCAGGAACAACCAGGTCGCCGGCACAAACAGCAGCAATGATTGCATATCAAGCATTGGAAAAAAAATATGCACCCACTCCTGCTCCAGCTTAAACCTTCATTTTTGAATTATGCAAATATTATCGCGTAGTGTTGTATCCGCCACACTGGCCACATTTCATGCCATATGGATGGAATTGAGCATCACTGTTGAATCCGCAATCATTGCACAATATTCTGAACACAAGTTCTTCCTGGATTGGAAAACGTTGAATCAGTTCATCCATCATCCCATTGTGCGTGGTCCACACCTCGGGCAAGAGCATGGTTTTTCGACACAATGGACAACTGGTTTGATTCTGTTGAAAGCATTCCTGCATGCAATGCACGTGCATGGTGTGCCCACACGGAATCACGTTTGACGGTTTTGTAGAATGGAACATGTTTTCCATGCAAACTGGACAGTCGGCATGAAACTGTTCCTTCTTGCATTTGTGATTTGATGCTGAAACACATGTGCCGCATGTGTCGCAGTGCACAAACTCATTTTCGCCTTTCACTCGACAAATTCCGCACTTGTCGCAATGGTAATAATTTCTCTCGATTCTGTTGTCAAAGAAGTTGCACGTTGCGCAAAAGTAAGCCGAAAACATTATGCGACATGATTCATTGTTGCATGTTTGAGCCACTGGCTGTTGTTGTTTGCACGCATTACACACCACCTCTTTGACCGCATGTCGGTCGATTTCATGTGTCTCGGCATCGTTATGACAATGCCTACACACATACACTTTGTTGCAGCATGGAGCCACCAGACTGCATTGCCTTTCATAATGTTCGCACCGTTGTGACATGATTTCACTGGAATGATGTAGTTTATGAGATTGGTTGATATTAAGTTTTCAAATCAATTATTTGACAAATGCTGCAATTAATAATATCATCAATAATGAATTTAAATGATTTTTATCACAGATATAATACAAAAGACACATTAACTATGTCATCTCTCAACAATGTTACCCGTGTCAAGCACGTTTCGGCCGATCGTGCAACATTTCTGAAACATTTGGCCGAGACGCCAAATCACACAATTTTGAAGTTGACGGCGACGTGGTGCGGACCGTGCAAGCAGATTGCGGAATACACGCGTCTGGCATCCCTGCAGTTGCCTGCCAATGTCGACCTGATTGAGTGCGATGTGGACGAGTCGTTTGATTTGTATGCTTCGCTGAAACAGAAGAAGATGGTGAACGGCATTCCTGTGTTCCTGTTTTACAAGAATGGAAACGCAACCATTATTAGCGACATGTCAGTGACGGGATCAGATATTAAAGCGCTGGACGCGTTCTTTTTCCGGGTTGTGGCTGCGGCAAATCCGGGGGGAACCGCAACGAGCAATTATATTAATAAGTAAAATAAAATGTAATAAAATTACATAAGCACACATTTTGTGAAATTTGAATTATGTCATCTGATTCGCCCAATGTTGAAATTAAATTCATGAAACGAATGAGTTCCCTTCCTCAAGACGTTCGTTCTAAGGTGCTACGTCATGGCAAACACAGCGACGTGCATGGCAGTGAATCGTCGAAGAGAGAGATGGCCTTGATGGTATTTGAATCATTGAAAGAGAAGGAGGGAGAAGGAGAAGAATTGAAATTTGCAAGAAATCAAATAATTCAAATGGACTATGCATGGATTGATTCTTTAAAAGAACAAAATCAAACAGACTGTGATGAGTATAAACAGTACAAACGCCAACTTGAACTTCAAAAAGAGCGACCAAATGAACTGAAACAAAAACTACTTGAAAAAGAATCAGAAATTGTTATGAAAAACGTGAAAAAGTTAAAACTATTTATGCGCAAATATCAAGATGACCCAGATTTGGTTGAGAAAATAAGGCATAAATTGGGTTCAATAATTCGTGATTACTATAGAAGAGGAGGACTATTTGATTTTAATGATGGTGCTCATCCAGAATACATTATGAACTCATTCATATATAATCCATGGAAAGACGAAACGAGGTTCAAAGTTTTGCGAATTGATGGAAACCAAGTTACATATCAACCATATCGCAATGATAGACCTGATGGCAACGTGAGAACAATTGGGCTTGATAAATTTCTAAAAATAACAATAAGTGCCCAAACTAATAGTGGATTTGGGAGAAGCATTCCGGTTGGGGAAGTTTATAGATTTTTTCCGGACCGTGATGATGAGTTTGATACAGATGAATCATATAATGCAAAGGTTGATTATTATTTGGAACACTTGATGGGAACATTTGCAAAAAAACCAGATACTGAATTTTTTTCGGTTCCATATATTCCACCTGCGAAACCGAAACCAGCTCCGAAACCAAAAATCCCACCTGTGCAAACAAAATCAAACTGGGTGCAAGACGCGGATGGGAACTGGGTGAAAGCTCCAAGTGGAGGTCGCAAAACTCATCATAAACGCCACAATAAGAAAAAGAAACGCACTTACAAACGTCGCAAATAAATGAAAATATAACATGTTAATAACAAAATAACATAATAAAAATAATAATACAAACATTTCAAAGTTGTATTATTAATCCATTTTCTCTCAAATCATGGACCTAGATTTAGACATTCGCAACTATGAGTTGCGCGACATTCTCAATCTGTTCAACATGCCATCTGTTTTTACAGAAGCGCACATGCGCGAGGCCAAGTTGACGGTCATGCGCACGCACCCCGACAAATCCGGTCTGGACAAGGAGTACTTCCTGTTTTTCTCCAAGGCCTATAAAATTCTGCATGAGGTGTATCAAGTGCGCGCCGGGTTGTCGCGTCAGAAAGACGTGAAATACGATGACGTGAAAGAGGACATTGATGCGCGCCGCAATGCCAATTCCGACAAGCTGAAGCGCATGAACGCCGAAGAGTTCAACCGCTGGTTCAACAAAACATTTGAACAGAATAAATTGCATGATGAGGAGCAGGACAGCGGATACGGGGACTGGCTCAAAGGCGTTGAAAACGCGGATGATGCAGATGCCGATGCTGATGCAGATGCCGAGTTGGGCGAGGGTTCATCGTGGTCCCAACGCATGGAACAGCTGGAACGCCGCAAGAAAAAGTTAAGGGACCAAGCACTCATTGTGCGTAGCGAAGTCCGGTCTTTCGACTCCGTGGGCGGCGGCAGCGGGTATGGTCTTACACGCGAGCGCCCCGAAGAACACTCCAGCGGCCTAATCGGATTTGGTTCAGGCGGTGGTAGCCTGGCATATGAAGACCTCCGCAAAGCGCACACCGAATCCGTTATCCCCGTCACACACGAAGACTACGAAGCCGTTCGCAAATACAAAAACATAAACGAACTGCAAATGTCGAGAGATATTGATCGTCGGACATTTAATTACTCCGAAACTGCATCGCAGACTGCGATGGCCAGGTCGCAGCAACTACAGGCGGAGGACGACATGCGCCGTGCATTCAAGTTGGCGCAGCAGGATGAAATCGTGCGGGACTTGAATAAAAAATGGATGGCACAGTTTAATGCGATTGAGAATTGAAATTAAAAATTAAAAATTAAAAATTAAAAATTAAAAATTAAAATATTTGTCAAAATATTCCAACGCGTTTAATATTGCAGTGTCCATGTTGAAATACTTATAGTTTGCCAACCTGCCCAAAAAATGCACATTCTTTTCTTCTGATGCAAACTGTTTGTATTTTTCATACAGACTTAAATTTTTTTCATTTGGCACGGGGTAGTATGGTTCTCCATCATCTGTTGTCACTTCTTTCACAATGACAGTGTGGTCTGATGTTTGATTCAAGAAGTGTTTGTATTCCACAATTCGTGTGAATGGCACATCGGGTTCAGGGTAGTTTACAACGGAATTGGGTTGGTAATAGCGTGTGTTGAAATGTCTTTCAATTTGAAAGTCAATGCTCCTGTATTCAAGTTTATCCAAGTGTTTATCGCCATAGTATTTGTCAATTGGACCTGTGTATATCACTGTTTCAAATGTTGCAGTTCTATTTTCAATCAGGTCAAAATAGTCAGTGTTCAGCATGACGTGAATGTTTGGATTTTCCAGTATTTTTTGAATGAAGTGCGTGTATCCTTTTTCCGGTAGTGCTTGGTATTTGTCGTCAAAGTATCGGTTGTCGAAATTATTTCGAATTGGGATTCTCGCAAGCACGGATGCATCCAATTCATTTGGATACTTCCCCCATTGTTTGTATGTGTAATGTTTGACCATTTTTTCGTATAACATTTCGCCAATTCGTGATTTTGCCATTTCTTCAGAATTGGTAATTGATTGACACATTACTTGATTGTTGCTTAACCATTCATCCATTTCCACGGAGTTCTTGATGTTTTGACAACACAGTTGATTCACTGTGTTTATGTTGACAGGAATGTTAACCAATTTGTTTTCAACCATGCTATAAACCTCGTGGTCCCATCTGACCCACTTGTCGAATTTATTAACGTATTCCCACACTCTCTCGCTGTTTGTGTGAAACAAGTGTGCGCCGTATTTATTCATCAATACATTTGTCTCTTTGTCATGATAATCATAACAATTTCCGCCGATGTGATCTCTTTTGTCAATTATTAGCACTTTTTTGTTCAGAACATTCGCCAACCGTTCTGCAATGACGACCCCTGACAGTCCACATCCAACAACCAAGACATCATATGTTTCCATTTTGAATATGCGTATATTTTCAAAATAAAAAAATATCGCAAATCGAATTATCATACATCGATGCATAAACTGTTGGGAAAACTAACTCCGCCATATTCAAAACTATTTGCAATTTGTTTAAAAATTTTTGAATTCACTCCATTTTTCACTAAAAATAACAAATATTCATTTGCAATAGAAACAAACTCGGATGAAACATGGGAAATGAAAAATCTTAAATTAAAAAATAAATTATTCAAGTGCCATTCGCTGAACACGCGCGGTTTATTTCGGAAAATCACATCATACATGAAAACACCACATGCACGGTCATTCACATGGTCCGCCACAATGATCATGTAATATGGTAAAAAGAAATTTGACACATTTGAATTGAAATGTAGTTTGGAATTAGTGATAGATGAATCATTTATTGATTTGATGTAATGCGGTTTGACAATGTTGTAGTAGGTGTAAGCTACATTTGACATTTTCTCACAGCAGTAATGTTCCACCAATTCATATAAACATTCCACTCGTTCTATGTCATATGCAAATGATTTAACCAAATGAAATATGCCATGTTCTCTCTGTCCGATTTCAACATAACACTTATACATGTAAAAACATGACAAATATTTTTCTTGTGGTGAATTTTCTTGTTTGAGTATTGTTTTATACCAACGGATGGCATCTTCATGTCGATTGCACTCGCGAAAACTATTGGCACAATCAAATGCATGTTTTTTATGAATAGGGTCCGATGTGGCAATGGCTTTCGCGTGCGCAACTTCAAGCATAAGTGCATTTTTTAAATGGTCATTCGATTGCATCATCTTAGATGACTGTGATGTATGTTTCAATATCATATTGTTTGTTTAAATGTTATTAATTAAAATTCATTTAAAATAATTAATGCATTTTTAAACTTCAATCCCATTGGCAACTGGCTCAGCAGCAGGCTCAGCAACCGGCTCCTCAGAAGCAGCAGGTTCTTCAGCAGAAGCTTCAGCAACAGGCTCCTCCGAAGCAACTGGTTCCTCTGTGGCAACTGGTTCCTCTGCGGCAACTGGTTCCTCCGAAGCAACAGGCTCTTCCGAAGCAACTGGTTCCTCCGAAGCAACTGGTTCCTCTGCGGCAACTGGTTCCTCTGCGGCAACTGGTTCCTCTGCGGCAACTGGTTCCTCTGTGGCAACTGGTTCCTCTGCTGCAACTGGTTCCTCTGCTGCAACTGGTTCCTCCGAAGCAACTGGTTCCTCCGAAGCAACAGGCTCCTCCGAAGCAACAGGCTCCTCCGAAGCAACTGGTTCCTCCGAAGCAACAGGCTCCTCCGAAGCAACTGGTTCCTCCGAAGCAACAGGCTCCTCCGAAGCAACAGGCTCCTCTGCGGCAACTGGTTCCTCTGTGGCAACTGGTTCCTCCGAAGCAACTGGTTCCTCCGAAGCAACAGGCTCCTCCGAAGCAACTGGTTCCTCTGTGGCAACTGGTTCCTCCGAAGCAACAGGCTCCTCCGAAGCAACAGGCTCCTCCGAAGCAACAGGCTCCTCCGAAGCAACTGGTTCCTCCGAAGCAACAGGCTCCTTCGAAGCAACTGGTTCCTCTGCGGCAACTGGTTCCTCTGTGGCAACTGGTTCCTCTGCTGCAACTGGTTCCTCAACAACAGCAACTGGTTCCTCTGCGGCAACCGACTCCTCAACAACAGGCTCCTCTGGAGCAACTGGTTCCTCTGTGGCAACTGGTTCCTCCGAAGCAACTGGTTCCTCTGCCTCTGCAGCAACAAGTTCTTCAACAGCAGCAACTGGCTCCTCAACAGATGCAATAGGTTCTTCAACAGTTTCAATAGGTTCTTCAACAACAGTAGCAACAACAACTGGCTCCTCAACAACAGCAACAACAGTGGCAACTGCAACAGGCTTATCAACAGCAGTAGCAACTGGCTCTTCAGGGTTAGTCAATTTTGACATTTTTGATAATAAATGATGTTTCAACTGTTGAAATTGAATTAAATGCGCATGAGACTGATTAGCTAGACGCGGTTTTCCACCATTAAATGAAAAATTCATTATTGTGTGTTTATATGTGTGCACAATATATATAATGCTATATATATATTATTTTACGAACGTAAAATGAAAATTGAAAAATTTAAATTTTATTCACTAACAACAGTTCGACCCACATCACGCATCCAATCTTTTTCGCAACGGTCAATGTTGTCATTTCTATGAATTACGGCATCAACCACACAATGTTGCGCACCAACCTCTTTCATTTGTGAACGCAAACTGTTGACATCCTTGGGAAAACAAGTTCCACCAAACCCAAACAGACCATCATGACCGGGGACTGCCGTGTGACTCTTGCAGATTCGCGCATCTTCTGCAGCAACATCGATCATTTCATCATAGTTAATACCTTGCTTCATGCAAAACCCGTATATTTCATTGCAAAATGAAATTTTTGTAGCCAAAAATGTGTTGCGAAAGTATTTCACCATTTCAGCTTCTTTATTCCTCATGAATGTGATGCGCCGATGAGATATTTTATTGTGTGCATGCGCAGAATCAATGATGCTTGTCATCAACTGCATAAATGACTCTTTGTTTTTATCATCATTGCATCCAAAAATCCAGTTTGGATTATTTATGAAATCATTGATTGCATTTTTTTCTGTTAAAAATTCGGGCATGAAGTTGCAATTGTACTGGTCCGATGTCCCAACCGGAACAGTTGAACGAATCACAATGAATCCATTGTAATTCAATTCTCTCAACTGACATATGACGGTGTCAACACACTTCATGGATGTTTTGCCGGCAGTGTTGATGGGAGTTGGGACTGAGATAAAAATGGCAGAGCATGTCAACAAGTCATTCATGGTTGTTCCTTTTGGGATGCATAACTCATCATTGACATCATAACAAACAACTTCTATGGCATCGCATTGAAGGGTTAGGGTTGCTCTTCCAACAAACCCGTTTCCAATGATTCCTATTTTGTGCATTTGCATTTATTTCAAATAAATTGTTAATATATTTTCCCAAACTGCACGAATTTCATTGACTCTACTTATCATTTGATAGCAACAAATACTTGCCAATCACTGTGTTTGATGTAAGAACTTGACGCGGCGACAAACGTGCAAACCATTGATATGCAAGTCGGTTTAATATTTCATCCGATGGCACATAAATGCCATAAGCATTTTTATCAAAGTCAACATCTTCTTCACCTAGCAATTCTTCAATAACAACTGGGGTTCCGTTGGTGGTTTTGGTGCCGATTAAAGAGCCGCACAACATGGACATTTGTGGCGGTGTGCTTATGAGTTGTTTGTACAACCAGCGGTCATTCTGTCCTAAAAATTCATATTCATTCGTGTAGTCAGAAGTTACCAATGGTTCTAAATAACTAATGTATTGTTTCATGACGGGACTTTCTTTTGTGCATCCCATCAGCTTGCTATCAGGGAAAAACGAAACATTGGCTGCAGCGGAATTTCGGGCAACAAACTCTCCAGCAAACATGCTTTTTCCAGAACCCTTCAACAATTCAGAATATGCCGACTTCAAATCCTTCAAACAGATGAAAGACGCTGGAACAATCATGCCACCATATTTATAGAGTACTTTTGCCATTGCGAGATCCCTTAAATGCTGCTTCAACGGAAACGGCATGTTCTGCACCTTAATGGTCCAATCTGGCAACAGTCTTTGGAATGCGCTGTCATCAACTAGAATCACATTGAATGACTTGCCACAATGTTCCACAATGCTGCGAATGGTTAAATACATGTATGGCTGATTCAAATTCGTGGTGTTGCGTGAACCCCAACTAGACCAGTTGCGTGCGTTGACTTCATATTCAATAAATATCCATATGAATGGTTTTCGTGTATCGGCGAGAGATTTGTCATTGAGCAAATATTTTTTTATCAAATTATAGTCTGCACTCATGTTAATTCCCTCTTGTGATTTTGCATAACGATTATATACTATGCCCGCCAAAATGATGACTAAATAAAATGCAATGAGTTTTGGAGACAGCATTAATGTGTTTGTGTATTATATGTCCGAATATTTTAAGATTGATATAATGTTGATATAATATTGATATATAAATATATTATATCTGAAATAAATTCATTCATTCAAAGTCACATCATATATGTAATACACAATATGAGTTTTTGATTTATCATATTTGCGTTCGGATTTGCATTCAATCGAATTATGGCGACATATTTGTCTTAAAATGGTGTTTAAATTATTGTAAGACATCTTTCTTGTCAGAAAAAACTGTTTGTCTTTATTGTAATAGGGCAACAAGTCCTGGCAAAATTTATGCAATAATGATGATTCAAATGCATCAGTGTTTAGCTGTTCATCGCAGTATGTCGCTTTTTTGTATGAAAATAAATCAATCAAAAAATAATTAGAATTTGGAATTTTGTATGAAATTTTCTTAATAAAATCATACAACAAGTCATTTGGAACAGCAGTTTTCATGATTTTGTGAGACTTAGTTAAACATGGTTCCATTTCAATGACACCTGTTGTATCAACCACCATGTTTGTGCAACTATTATACTGTTATATAAATATTTTGATCATTATTTGTATTGAACAGCTGGCGCAAATTGTTCGTAAAAAGTGCAAGTTCAATTTCATCTTCATGAATGTTATGAAAAATGCTGATATATTTGCATATGATCGCAATCGTTTTATATTGGATAGTTTCATCAACCATGTTTGTGTTTTTGATGAAAATGAAATAGTTGTCTAGAATATCCATAACAGAATACCCTTGGTCATGCAATGAATACAAATGTGAAATGCATTGAGACATTGTCGAACTTTTACTTAAACAATCACGCGTGTAATTCTCCAACACGCTAAAACTTATGTTCGTGCACAGTTGATTGGCCAGCTCCAATGTTATTGGAAGGCCAATGATTTTGAATTTTTCCATGTAGTTAATCAAAATGCGCACTGACCCATTGCATATTCGCATGACAAACTCCTCTGCGTCTGAATGAATTTCCACATTTTCACGGAGGCACATTTTTTTCAAGATTTTATGCAAACATGCAGGGTCAATTGGATTGATTTTCACGATTATTTGTCGAGATTGCAAGTTATCAATCACTTTTTGAACATTTATGCATGATGCAATAAAACACACATTGTGTTTGTATTTGTCAATGCAATTCCGAAACACTTGCTGACTTTGTTCGTTGATTGAGTCAATGTCATCCAAAATTATGAGTTTTTTTTTACCAGGAATGAGAGAACTCGTTTGGCAAAATATCTTCATATCGTTTCGATAAAACTGAATGCCTTGATCTTTCAAACTGTTCAATATCATGACATTCTCCGGATTGTGGTTAGAACCATAGTATTCGCGAACAATTGCATTTACTAGAGATGTTTTGCCCGAACCGGAGTCCCCAACAATGAGCAAGTTCAATTCGTGCAGTTGAATAAGAGACTGCAAAAGTTCCACCATAAGAGGATTCAACTGTTCAAATTCATTAAACAGTCTGGGTTGATATTTATTTATAAATGGGTCAGTCATATTGTCATGCAGTATTACATTTCACAATGAATTCTTTTTATGTTTTAATGAGTGAATCATTTAAATGAAACGGATTTTGATTTTTTTTTTCAAAATAATAGTCAGGTAGTGATGTTTTGTAAGTTCCATTTTGTGTTCCTTGAGTTGCGATGGTTGGTTCGGACCAATACACATTGAAATTATTGTGGAATGCAGCTTGGTTTAACCACCAGTCAATAGGAATTTTTATTTTGTATGGCAATTTTTTGATATAATTGCATAATTGTGTTGCACACTTTTTACTCACCAAGTAGCTGTCGCTGCATCTACTTGCTCCATCATGCAACGTTTTTTTGTATATGAATTTTCCATGAACTAAATGTCTTGAACTGATGTGAAGATCACAACCATCTCCGATGAACAACATGTCATAGTTTACTGGCAACTGAGTTGTGTACTTTTGAAAAATGTTTTTGAAATTATGAGAGAATATTACATCATCTTCTAGTATCAAAGCATTGTCAAAGTTCTCACTTATTTGTGAGTAAGCATAAAAATGACTCAACGCAATTGCAATCTGACCATTGTTCCAGTTAGGATTAAACATGGATGTGTCATGTTCATGCAACCTATCCCGGTCTATTTCAATGAACTCAAAATTAGTTATACCATATTTTTTGAATTGCTCCATTATGTTTTTTTTCCTATCAGTCAATTTTTTATAATGTATGACAAATATTTTCAATTGTGAAACGTCAATGTCAGCTGATATTATTGATGTGTTTGTTTGTGGTGCTGGTTGTGGTTGTGGTTGTGGTTGTGGTTGTGTCCGTGGTGTGTTTATCTGTTTGACTGGACCATTCATTGCCAATTTTGCTGATGTGGACATGTTGATAGATAGTTTTGACCAAGCCTGCAACATGTTTCAAATGATTATAAATTAATATATAGTATTCTAATATTTTATAAGAGTTTATTATACACAATTGCACGTGATGGATTCATTGTCATTCAAAACAGGGGACCTTATTCTTTACAACACAACAAAATACTGGTATTCTCGACTGATTGAAAAATTGACTTCGTCGAATTACAGCCACATCAGCATGGTGCTGCATCGTCCAACATGGCTTGATCCTTCGTTGACGGAAGAGGAATACTATGTGTTGGAAAGCGGCAGCGAGCGTTTTCCAGATGCCGTTTCAGGCAAATTCAAATTCGGGGTGCAGGTGTGCCCCTTTTCCAAAGTGTGGGCAGAATATGCATCACAAGGCTATGGTCATCTTTATGTGCGCCGCATCCAACTCAATGATTCCGATTCTTTCCAACTGCAATTGAAAACTGGCATCAAAACGGCATATGAAAAGGCCAAGACATGTCCATATGATCTTGACCCATGCGACTGGATCAAGTGTTATTTTGATGAGACCAAGTCTCTGCAACAAATCGAAGCCTCGTCGCAACATAACCAAAAAACCACGTCATTTTGGTGCAGTGCGCTCATTTCATTTGTCCTAGTTGTTTCCGGGTTTTTGGATAAATCCGTTCCGTGGACGGTCATCACTCCATATGACTTTAGCGCACACTGTAAACCGCAGCGTTTAGCATTTCAAGATTGCACGTATGACACGGAAAGCAAGCTGTGTTAACACATAACAAAACCAATATAAAACATGTGTCATTCATACTGTCATGAAGGAATGCAGGTTGAACATGAGTTTCCCACCATTTACGGTGTGGAAAAAAACGGAAAACCAAAAGTGTGGAATGCGCGAGTATATGTTGATATACTGAATGGAAACGCAAGCGCTGAAATAGAATACGGACAACTTGATGGCAAAAAACAGATAACCACGCGTGAATACACGGAGGGGAAGAACCTTGGTAAAAAGAACGAGACGACACCGTTGCAACAATGCATGGCTGAAACGAAGAGAAAATGGCAGGATAAAATGGAAAAAGAGGGATATTCTCTCGTTCCACCAAATGTGGAATCATCAGAACCGTCATCGCATTCGCATTCGCAACCATCTGACTGCAAGGTGTTCCCCATGTTGGCACACGCGTATGAACCTCTTAGTTCAAAGAACAAAAAGAGCGACATTGTGTTTCCGTGCTATGTGCAACCTAAATTGGATGGATTGCGATGTGTTTGCTACATGGTGCAAAACAAGGTGGTGGCCCAATCTCGCACCGGTTCTTATTTTGAAACTGTGGAGCACATTTGTGCCGAGTTGCGCCCCCTTCTCTTGAAAAATCCGGGCTTGGTGCTGGATGGTGAGTTGTACACAACCGACATTCCGTTCGAAGAGCTGGCTGGACTCATCAAAAAGAAGAAGCTGTCAGAAACGGACATGCAGCGTGTGCAATGCATCAAGTATCATGTGTATGACATTGTGGTGGAAAATGTGCCGTATTCAAAGAGGCACGACCGGATTGTTAGCACCATTGGCGGCACAAAGTGCTACCATTTGGAACTGGTGCATACACAGTTGATTAACACCATGAGTGAGTTCAGGCAGGCGTTCAGTGAATATGTCGCAGCGGGATACGAAGGCATCATGTTGCGAAATGCGGAGGGACTGTATCGGCAAAATTACCGCAGTTATGACCTGCAGAAATACAAAGAGTTCATGGAATCGGAATACCCAATAGTGGGCTTCAAAGAAGCCGCCGGACGGGACGCTGGAACCGTGATATGGGTTTGCAAAACAGCACAGGACAGAGAATTCAGCGTGCGTCCAAGAGGCACGCAGGAACAACGGCGTAAGTGGTTTCAAACCGGACCCACGCATGTTGGCAAATTGTTGACCGTAATATATCAGGAGCTGAGCGAGTTAAATGTCCCGCGGTTCCCCGTTGGCAAAGCCATCCGCGAAGGGTATTGACTGCAAGACATTTTGTTTGAAATAAACATCATTTAAATTATTCAAATGATTCAAATGATTTAAATGATTTAAATGATAATAAAAACATTTCATTATGATTTTTTATTAACAACTATTTTAATTATGCCACGTTCACATTATGATGTGTTGCAGCTTGATTCGCCAAAAGCCACTCATGATGAAATCAAGCGTGCATTTCGCCGACTATCGATGGAAATGCATCCGGATAAAAATGGAAATTCAGAAGAGTCGAAACGTGCTTTTCAAGAAATAAATGAAGCATACAATGTTTTGAGCGATCCGGAAAAGCGTGGGAACTATGATTTTGAGTTGCAGATGGGAATTGGTGGGCATCGAATTCACAGAATGGGACCGATGGGCATGGGACCGATGGGCATGGGACCGATGGGCATGGGCATAAATCCGGTGGACATGTTGTTTGCAGCAATGCATCAGCATCAGAACCAACAACAACAAAATCCAGCCCAGCATATATTTGAAGCTATGTTTGGAGGGAATGGCATGGGTATGGGCATGGGCATGGGCATGGGTCCAAAAATTATTATTCACAATTTCACTACATCGCATGATATGCACCATGAGCCACAGTGTGAAGAAGCCATGGAATCCGACCACATTGAGATGGCTACTATTTCTCTCGAAGATGCTTACAATGGTTTCAAGCAGCGTCCAATCAATGTCTCGTATCATGATGAAAACTACAACAAACAAACCGACACTGTGTTGATTGATGTGCCACCTCGTGTCGCAAATGGACACAAGATTCATATTCCAGGCAAGAGTCATGGAAGACGAAAAACAATCATAATTCAAATCAACATTTTGGAGCATCCTGTTTTTATTCGCGATGGAGATGCCGATTTAATGGTTGAACATCGTGTGTCTTTAAAGGACGCGCTATGCGGATTCACATTTGACCTAATGCATTTGAATGGACGAAGTTATAAGTTTAACTGCAAACCATGTTCTATAACGGGTTCGATGAATGAAACGAAAGTGTTGCCGGGGCTTGGGTATGGCGAAACTGGAGCACTCAAAATCCGGTTTTCAATTGACTTGCCGACATCTCTCACAGAAGAACAGATTGCTGCGATTTCAAAAATATTATGAGAATGTGTATGTGATTGGATTAACCATAAATTGACCGCATTTCGGCATATGTCATGTCGCGACCGTGCAGTTTCCTAAATGCATCGTTTCCTCCATCAAGAATATTCATGAGTGTTTGTTCTGTGATGTTGTTTGTTTTAATCAATTCGGCAACTTTTCTCTCGCCTTCTAGTTCCAATTGTTTCATTTGTTCTGTTTGTTGGCCGGACATTGATGATGTGATGATGTGCAAGTTGTTTATACACTAAGCTCAAATGTTTAAATGCATTCATTCAAACATTTTATATATTTTCAAAAAAACGCATGCTTAATGCTTGCGGTGAGCGCGACGGGTCTTGCGACCTCCACGGCGATGTTTGCGATGAGTTTTGCGATAGCGAGCCATTTGATTTGTTATAATATTTGTCAAGAAAAAAAAAATATCCTAAATGTTTTAACAAATCAATCTTTCTAAATTAATTAATGCGTTTGGTGGGAATGTCATTGCTGACAATATAAATGGAATTTTCTGTCATGATGATGTATTCCGTTTCCACTTTGTAAATCTTTGCAATGGTGCTCGTGTATTCGTCTTCGCTCTTGACAAGCAGCTTGTCCTTATTCTCACTTACACCAATGATGACAGATTTGTCCAATGATGCCGTCCAATAATCCATCATAATGGGTTTATCTTCAACAATCGCGAGCTTCATGGCATGACTAATGCAAACATTGCTTGGCAAACGATAGGATGCGTCTTTAGACTGACTGGTTGTGGCCGCAGCAGGAGTGTTATTGTTGCTTGCACTGGGTGTCGGAGGCGCAGCTGCACCGCCACGGGCAGGAACCGGATTGCTCATCGCGTTTAATATTTGTGCTTCAAATTATATTGTGAAACGACTTTGTATCTTTAAATACTTATTTATTGTTTAATATAAACATTTTTCAACGTTTTCAAACATTTATGAAGCATTTTTTTTCTCAATGATCTACATTTGTGGTTGTGGCTGTTCCATTGAATATGAGGACTTTGCGTCTTACTTTGGGAACTCGTTTTTTCTCCAATGATGGGTCAGTTGAAACTAAGCATTTGCCGATTGTCATGTATTCAGTTTCAAGCATAGTTCGAATGAATTCGTAAATTTCGTGCAACACATCTTCATTGCACTTTCCAACGATGAGAACGCTGCCCGTTCTGAAAATCATGAAGGAGATTTCATAGTGTGGTTTCGTGTCATTGCGCGCTTTTTTGTGTTTGTTGGTTTCATCTCCAGTGAAATGCAGCGGTTGTTGCCCGGTTTGCTCTCCTAATTGCATTCCTTGCACGTAAAAGAACTTGCACTGAATTCCTGGATAAGAACACGCATCGTAGTTGCAGTTGATGCGATACTTGTATTTCAGCAAGTGATACAGAGCATCGCGATTGATGTAGTATCCACATTTGAAGTTGGAATTGATGAGCACCGTTTCGCAGTGGTCTCGTTGAAAATCAAGGTCCTCACCCAGAATTGGCTTTAAAATCTGCACCAACAGTGTTTGCACCTTGTGCAGCATTGTGTCCGTTTTTACACCGGGTATTTCCAACTTTCCAGTGTTGAACACTTTCACGTGCATTTCTTTGAAACTTTTGGTTTCATCGTCTTCATCAATGACGCGCAAGATGACAACAAAACAGTTGAAGAATGCTCGTTTTTGTTTGATCCGATAGCTGACGATGTCCTTTTTGCAAAGGCCAATGCTCACTTTTCGCTGGTCCTTAAACTTGATGCGTCCATCCGGGTTTTCAATGTGTTCAATGACAAACTCACTGACACATGCCACTTCTTGTTTCAGTCGAGTCTGTATCACGGCCAACTCGTTCGGGTCAGTGGTGGAAAACTTCATCTGTTTTTTGATGGCACCCTCTCTTGGAACTGCATACTTCAGCACAGGAATTTTCCAAAACACAGAATGAATGTCAACCGATTTTGTCAAATACGATATTTTGGTTTTAGTGCTCACATAAATTGGAGTGCATTTGGGTTTTGTCTCTTCTGTCAACGCGTTGCCAGTGATGGCAACCGATTCGTCCGATGGTATGCACTCATTTTCGCCATCATCATCATCATCATGGTCCGTATCGTCTTCATCTTCCAGTTCCATCCATTTGTTGGATTTTATTCCCATTTTTGTGTCTGCCTTTCTGGTTTTCCTAACATTTGCCTTCATTGTGGATGGCGGCAGCGGCTTGATAGAATCAAGACCAAAATCAGACTTGTCAGTCTGACTCAAAAATTGCTCCCATTCCAAATCAAGCAATGCCATTATATAAACTATCCGAAGTTATTTTGATATTGAGGTGTCTCTTTAAGTTGAAAATGCAATCAATTCTTTTTAAAATGTAAATAATAAAGACAACACGCTATTGTGTAGTTTGTTTAAAACATTTCTCAAAATTCAAAATGAGATAGTGTGTCAAATGATCAACATTACATTCAACAACGTGCATGACGTTTTCAATCTTGTTCAAAAGCGATGACGTGATAAGTTCTGGATGATTACGAACCAAATAGTTTGCATACATTTTGATCATGTTCTTTTTTCCTGAGTTGCATTCTAGACTCAATGCATTTATCTTATTGTAAACACGACTGGCTGAATCAACGCCAGTTTTTAATTCATTCGTTATTTCGGCCCATGTTGAGTCAGTGATGATGACATGTTGTTCTGCATTTATGTCTTGATTGGTTTGCATGTAGTTTATCATACTGCGAATGTCCGAATTGAATTGTTTTTGGATGGAACATATCATTTCATCCGACATGTTCAACCCTTCGCTTACGCTGACCTTTGTTATGAATTTATTTATTTCCGAAACGGGCAACTGATTGAAACGCATGCGCACGAATTCGGTTTGCAACGCTTCATCAATGCGGCTGATGTAGTTGCATATCAGACAAAACCGCACATTGTGTTGGCTGTAGTTGTAGCTGTTGAGCAAGTGTCGCAACGCCATTTGCGCATTCTTCGTCATGTAATCCACTTCATCCAATATTACAAACTTCGTGCCATTGCCAAAGAGAGATTTTGTGGTTACAAAGCTGTTAATTTGCACACGAATGATGTCGATTCCGCGTTCATCTGACGCATTCAAATGAATCATCAACCCACCATTTATGCACTTCATTCGGGCTTGTTGATACTCATTCACAAGATTTATTATCGTCGTGGTTTTTCCTGTCCCGGGTGGCCCATAAAACAGCAAATTCGGGAAATGACCAGTTGCAATGATGTTGCGCATCATGAGCTTGTTCAACGGGTCAAGCACTATGTCGTCAAAATTTGTTGGACGATACTTTTCCACCCATGGCGTGGATTTATTCATCGTTGCATTGCTTGTAGTAGCAGTCATTCAAATGTTTGGCACGATGTAAGTATTTAAACATTTGAATGTATTTTTATATTGATATTTGCAGATTCATACACTTCAGACAAAAACAAAATTAAAGAAAAAATTGATGAATAAAATGTTGTGCCCATTTTAGAGACATGCGAACGCAACGACATTCTCAAACTATGACTTCTGGATATTTGGAATTGGCAATTGGACCCATGTTCTCCGGCAAAACCACATGGTTGACAAATTTACACAAACAATGCACTTTTTGCAACATGCGCGTCATTGTTGTGAACTTTGCTGGAGACACACGATATGCATCTGCCGAAGAATCCCTCCTTTCAACTCACGACCGCACCATGGTTCCATGTGTCATGTGCTCGTCCATCGAAGAACTTGAATCAAGACATGCAGACAAAGTGGCGGCAGCCGAAGTCCTCCTCATCAATGAAGGACAATTCTTTCCGGACATCATGCGCATACTGCACTGGGTGGATGCCGGAAAACGAATTTATGTATGCGGACTGGATGGCGACTTTGAAAAAAAACGCATCGGCACGTTCCTTGACCTGATCCCACACTGCGACAAAGTGTGCAAACTTACATCGCTTTGCAGCATTTGCCGCAATGGAAAAGAAGCCATTTTCAGTTTCAGAACTACATGCGAAACGGACCAAATCGTTATTGGAAGCGACAACTACCTTCCCTTGTGTCGAACATGTTATCAAATGGAAACTGACAAAAAATATAATAAAACAACTTAAAATGTATGAACCAATTGACAGTAGAATTAACAGATTAAGTCAACTTTTTTTCAATGCAAAAATCAAGAGCTCCTTCTAAAAAAAAATTGGAGGCAAAACAACACGTTGAACCCTCTGCAACGGTTGTTGTGGAAGCTGATGAAAAAAAGAAAAGAGGGCGTAAAAAGAATGTAGAACCACCCGTCGTTTCAGAGCCAGAGACAGCGCTAGAGCCAGAGTCAAATGTAGAACAAGCACCACTGGCAACGCTTTCACTGAAAAAGAAAACAAGCAGAAAAAAAAATGTGCCATTGGTACAGCCTGAAGCCATTGCAGTTGAACAGGCCGTGCCATCGCTTGCAACAGACGCCCCCTCTTCATTGGCTCATAAAAAACGAGGAAGAAAACCAAAAGGCGGCAAAGTGATTCAACAACTTGCAAATGAGTCAGTATTGATGAATGATGCCCCCAATATAATTCTGCATTTGAAATGCAGTGTGTCAGACATTCCGAGTTTGAATGCATCATTCACCGAAACATCTGTAAAACCAGGCGATGTTATTTCATTCAATGCATTGGAATCAAAAGGCGCAGATTTAAATGATTTGTACCAATCAAACATGAATTCTATTGGCAACTTTGTTATTTCAAGCAACTCAAACGCGGCAAAAAAAACAACGCCAGATGCACTTGTTGCAATAAATTCATACAATCATTTGAATGATGCTGATTACGATAACAACGACAACGATGAAATGAACAATGGTGAAAACAACTTGAAGGACATTTGGAAGAAGTTAAACCATTTAAAGCTGTGTTTTCACAAAAGCGACGTGTTTCAAAATATAGGAGCTGGCAGTCGTCGTTCTTGTTGTTTTTGGGACACGTGTGAGTTTGACACGCCGCCAATTTACATCCCCAAGTGCATTGCACCAAATGGCGGATACACTGTTTACGGTTGTTTTTGTAGTCCAGAGTGTGCGGTGGCATATCTCATGAATGAAGGAATTGACACGTCCGTTAAATTTGAGCGGTGTCAGATGTTGAATTCCATGTATGGACGAGCATTGAATTATGATAAAAGCATCAAACCCGCACCCAATCCGCAATACACATTGAACAAATTTTATGGCAATCTCTCGATTCAAGAGTATCGCAAGCTGTTCAAGAGCGAACAAATCATCTACGTCGTAAACAAACCATTGACACACATTCTTCCTGAGATGTACGAAGACAATAATGACTTCCTTCTGAACAACAAGGTGATTCCCAACAACAATTATAAACTCAAGAAGAAGACCAGCGCGTTTGGTTAATGTATTATTTTGATTTTTAATATCAAATAAATATTAAAAATATGAAATTGATGATTGTCGCTGATAATGCTAATGGATTATGGCGCCGGGCTTTTCCGAATGAACCCATAATTTTGCAGCAATTCGGGACAACACGGTGTTTTTCCGGCTGGATCATAAGTTCCTTTCGGTCCTTGTGGCGACGTTGCAAACCGTTTCAAATGCCGACGTACTGAAATGTTTTGCCCACCAACGCCCGACCCCGGAACATAATGATTGTAATTGTAATTGCTTTTCTGATTTGTAAAAATAAGTCGACGCACTGCACCTGCCATTGGTATTATGTTTATACAATAATCTAATATTAAAAAAAATTGAAGGAATTCTCTCTAAACGCAATTTATCATTAATGCCAATGATAAACTGAACTGAAATGGCCACTTGTTGTGCAACCTTGTCTTCTCAGCAACGTAAAATTTTGCGGACTTTGTTGGCTCAAGAATCAGAAATTGCAGCGCAGTGCAACCGACACATCACTCAACTTTTGAAAATGCAGAACAGCTTGCAACTTATTAATCATGAAGACGATTTAGAAAAACGCGAAACCAAATGCGATGACTTCATCAGAATGCACGCACAGATTGACTACATGTTGACACCCATTTACGAAATGACTAATGGTTCTATTCACACTGCATTATCAACAAACTGCATTTGCATTCAGGCTGCATGTTTTCGTATGTCATACAAATGGATTCCCAAATTGGACACTTTGCGAATGAAACTGCTAAAAATAAAAACCATGTGCGAAAAATTTTCCAAACTTGGCTCAAAAACATGCATTGAATTGTGTGCTGATATTGAAAAAACCGTGCAAAATGTTCTAAAATCACAGTCGACTTCGCATTAAACGACACATTGTGCTCACCATAAGGTGAGGGTCATTCATTTCAAATGGTTCATACACATATGTTTCATTTTGTTGTTCTTGATTCACTTGCTCATCCTTCTGCAACTTGCACGAATTCTTTCCATATTTTTCATTCAACTTTTCAAGTATCTCATTGATTGCATCGATTTGTGATTGATGTGTCATTGCTATTTGATAACTACATTACATTTAAATCCATGTCTTTATTTAGTTTGCACAATAATGTTAATTTTTTGAATTACTAAAATGTGTTGATAGAATGCCAATTGTCCACGCAAACGCTATAATTGTAAGTATCATTTGAGGATGATGTAATAAATGATGCAGTTAAAATAAAAAATGCATATGTTTTTTTATTTTCTCTCAATAACATATAACAAAAACCGCAAAACAATGATTGAAAGAGGACTCACTATGTTGGTTCACTCCGCTGTTATTGGAGTTGTGCTTTATGTCATCATGACACTAATTTTGAGACAATCTCAGGCAGTTGCAGAAAATCGCAGCATTCTGATTGCTTCGTGTGTGCTGATATACATGATTGTATTTGGTCATGGAATGCCTGGACGTATCAACTCACAACTTTAATGCACGGCATATTAATTTGACTGCATGATTTCGTTTACTTTGTCGATGTATTTTTGCATGGCATCATTTCTCTTCATGCCACAATATTTGAACCAAGCATCCCATTTCTGTCTTGCTTCAACCTGAACGCTCCATGGTTGCGGAATATTACAGTCACCTTGTGTTGATTGTTTGTAAAGACCATACAATATCAACAAGTCTTCATTTGAAACTGGAGTTGTTTTGGTGCGGATTAGTTTAGCCGACATCACAAATTTCTCTTCTAAATCATCCATTGTATGCGTATGTGAGTTATTATACATTATTACAACATCATATTTATTACATAAATTAAAATGATGTTTTCCACGATTTTCTCTCAAACTTAAACGGTATGAATAAGAACTGTCCTGCAAACTGGGCACGACGGGTTGTATTTCATCCATTCAGTTATGCACTTTGCATGAAACGAATGTGCACATCTAGCAGTTATCCATGGACTATCGTTTTTATCCAAACAAATGCAGCACTCTGTTTCTGTTTCAATTACAACTGCAATTGGCTCAACTGCATCCAATGTGGCATTCATTTGATTGACTGCACTGTTCAATATCATTGCATCCCTTGGTTGCCGTGGTGACAACATTCGGTGAAACACAGCATTCATGTAAAGGCACGTCAAGAACAATATTCCGATGCTGTACCCTGCCATAATAACCAGGATGTGCACTTTCAACAGAGTTCCACTAAAAACACATTCTGAAAACTTTTTGCCATCGTTCTTATCATACATGCCAAAAGTAAGTGGTAATGATTTATACAAATACACCACCTTTATAAGAAACTCAACAAAGTCCAACACAGTTTTGATGTGCGGTTTTTGTTGAGTTTTCCATTCTTTGAATGCATCCATTGATTGAAATGTCATTCCATTGGCTTTATAAAAAACATATTCATAACGAGTTGTGTTGCAAATCGAAACTAGCATCATGCACGAAACCGTGCTAAACCATGGAAACAATTTGTCATCAATGCAGTTGACCGCGGTCCTGGAATAAAATACAAATCCGCTAATTTTGAAAATCAAACAAACTATATTAAACTTGCGGTTTTCATCATATACAAATGCAGGATACATTGACATTGCTCTTAAGAGGTTTGCATCTTCAAAAGACAAAGACATGTTAAAACATTATTAATATCACTTATGCATGATTTATTTATATTCATTTATCAAAATTAAACAGTCTAAATGAGAGTTGCCCTGCAAACTGGGCACGACGGGTTGCGTTTCATCCATTCTGATATACATTTTACATGAAATGAATGTGCACACTCGGATGTTACCCATAAATTTTCATTTTTTTCTAAACAAATGCAACACTCGGTTTCATTGTCGACTATTACAACAATTTCAAGTGCATCCAGTCCATTCTGTCTATTCTGTGCATCCACTCCATTCTGTGAATTCTGTGCATTCTGTGCATTCACCGCAGCATTCAAAATCATTGCATCTCTTTGCGGTTGTAGAAGTTGTTGTGGTCTTGAATTCAACAAAGAACTAACATAAATACAACTAAAAAATAACAAACTTAATGACCACAATGACATAATAGTCAAAATGTGTGCAATTATCACACTTCCACCAAGTTCACACATCGAAAATTTGCCATCGTTGTCATGTATTTCAAACGTCGGTGGGAGCGATCGACATAAATACACCACCTTTATTAGAAACTCGGCAAAATCCATTTCATGTTTGATGTGCGGTTTTTGTTTGATTTTCCATTGTTTGAATGCATCGATTGATTGGAAGATCGTTCCATACACCTTGTAAAATGCATATTCATACCGAATCATGTTGCAAATCGACATGAACATCATTCCTGAAACCATTCCAAACCACAAAAGTCTTTTGTCGTTGGTGCACATCATTGTTGTTGTCAAATAATATCCAAACCCCATCATTTTGAATAATATACAAAGTTTACTGAATTTGCGTTTTTCATCATAAACGAATGCAGGATAAATTGCCATCATTTTTGATTTTTGTTAAGTGATTAATGTATCATTTATTTATATTCATTTGTAAATGAAATAAAATTGATGAAATTGATTCATTCTTGGTTGACATCTTCATAATCCAATGCACCGCCATCATCTGCATCCCCGTAATCATCATCCGTCGGCAACCCGCGCAAACTGTATTCTTCTGCTTCGATTTCTTGTGCGGCACGCTCTGCATCCCCATCCATGAATATCTCTCGTTGCATATCTGAAACAAAGTCGCGACGGCTCAGCTGCCGTTCTTTGCGCAACTGCTGCTCCATTTCCTCGCGTTCACGATCATACGTGTCCTGGACATACTGGCGCAACCCCTTCTGCATGCCAACGTTCCAGTCTCCAATGCGATGGTCCTTGAAGAACTTCTCAGTTTCGCGCTGTTCTTTGGTCATGTTGTCAAATCCTTCCACAATCAACTCCTTCTCCTTGTCCTTAGTGCGTCTAACGCGCTCTTTGATGGTTTCTGCATTCATGTCTACTGCCGCGCGTTCATCATCCACAATGTCCGAATACGCAAACAACAACTCCACTATTGTTTTGCTCACCACCGTTCTCTCGACTTGCAGGATTTGCACTTCTTCCATTACGCCGGTTGCCGCTTCTTCTGCGCGCAGGGTTCCAGCAATCAACTCGTCCTCTTCTACTGGCACCGTTTCTTCAATGATGACGCCCTCATAATCCACCATGCGCGTGTATTCTGCAAGCAGCTCCAGAAAATAATACCTATAAAGGAGATGCAAGATGTCATTGTCAAACACTGAAAACGTCTTTGCTGCTTTGGGGTTTTCTCCTCCTGCAGGCGATCGTTGGATTTCTGCGAAAAACGGGGTGATGTTCATCAACTGCATCAAATTCCGGACCTTGGACTGCATGTGTTTCAAAAGGGGAGTTAGTTGTCGGTCTCCATAAAATTTATTAAGTCCCGCATACGTTCGACCAATAATGTTTCGCACATCGTCGCGATGCCGGTCGCTCAGTCCCCAATGTGCCGGCACGTTTACGCTAGCAGCATCGCGCACCACTCCATTGACAATCATGGATGGAAAAACTTCCGCCAGTGAATTCATGCAGTTT